>Ga0247812_10000025_pt1 | contig 300652 bp, 277 predicted proteins | sample UWRJL149409B1_FD_178011 | JGI IMG/M metagenome (GOLD analysis project Ga0247812, IMG submission 178011) | Plant litter microbial communities from Arlington Agricultural Research Station in Wisconsin, United States - UWRJ-L149-409B-1 | ecosystem: Environmental > Terrestrial > Plant litter >... | reverse complement strand
TTTTGTGATTTTTAAACTAGAATAGTAAAGGCTTTAAATTTAAAGTGTAAGATATACACTTATTACTTATTGTAATTTGAGACAAATTCAACAATTTTGCAGTTCTGATTCTAATCTGTTAAAAATTATAATTTTTCCATTAAACCGGCTAACCTCAAACAACCACTATGTATTTTCTGGGATTCGATTTAGGCAGTTCATCTATCAAAGCATGTCTCTTACATGCAGACACAGGCCAGGTAATTGCTTCGGCTTTTTACCCTGAAAAAGAAATGGTCATAGCTGCCCCTAAACCGGGTTTCGCAGAGCAGCAACCAGAGCAATGGTGGGAAAATGCATGCCTGGCGTCGAAGGCCGTTATGGACCAGTCCGGGATTTCTCCGGATTATGTAGGTGCTATTGGAATCTCCTATCAAATGCATGGCCTGGTTGTAGTGGATAAAGATTTAAATGTATTGCGGCCATCGATTATCTGGTGTGACAGCCGGGCTGTTGAAATTGGAAATAAGGCTATGGAAGCCATTGGTGAAAAAACCGTTTTGCCTCATTTGCTAAACTCACCGGGAAATTTTACGGCATCCAAACTAGGCTGGGTAAAGCAAAACGAACCAGGTGTATTTGCCCAGGTATATAAATTTATGCTTCCCGGCGATTATCTCGCAGCAAAAATGACCAATGAAATTGTCACAACCCCTTCAGGTTTATCAGAAGGAATCTTGTGGGATTTCATGGAAGAAAAACCAGCGGATTTTTTAATGGACTATTTCGGTTTTGATAAAAATCTGATTGCTGATGTACTGCCAACTTTTTCTGAACAAGGAAAACTAACCGCTGAATCGGCTGCTGCACTTGGGTTGAAAGCGGGCATACCAATTACCTATCGTGCAGGTGACCAGCCTAATAATGCTTTTTCTCTGAACGTACTGGAACCGGGTGAAGTAGCTGCAACAGCCGGAACTTCGGGTGTGGTTTATGGAGTAAGCGACCAGATCAAGTTTGACGAAAAGTCCAGGGTTAATACTTTTTTACATGTAAATCACACGGTTGAAGCTCCTCGCTATGGCGTTTTGCTTTGCGTAAATGGCACAGGCAGCCTAAACAGTTGGTTACGAAATACCCTGATGCAGGGAACTGTTTCCTACCCGGCTATCAATGATCTGGCAGCAAAAGCACCTGTTGGCTCTGATGATTTACTTTGTCTTCCCTTTGGCAATGGTGCAGAACGAATGCTTGAAAACCAGGATCCCGGTGCTAATTTCCAGGGCCTGCAGTTTAGTCGTCATGGAATAAGCCACTGGGCACGTGCAGCACAGGAAGGTATTGTCTTCGCACTTTACTATGGTATGGAAGTAATGGAAACACTAGGCGTATCTCTTAAAAACATCAGGGCTGGTGAGGCCAATATGTTTTTAAGTCCTGTTTTCCGGGAAACTTTCGCCAATATTTCCGGTGCAACGGTTGAGCTTTTCAATACGGATGGTGCCCAGGGTGCAGCCCGCGCTGCAGGTTTAGGTCTGGGTTATTATAAAAATCGCAATGAAGCTTTTACTGGTTTGTCTGCTGTTCGTACCATTGAACCCAATTCTTCCCTGACCGAAGCGACGAAAGAAGCTTATGGAAAGTGGAAAGAAGCTTTGGTTAATGACTGATGTGATACATAAATCAATAGCAATAAAGTATTCTGTTTTAGGTGTGAAAGAAGCCAGGTTTCGAAAATCTGACTTCTTTCATTTTTATCCATATATGTATAACGGATCAATTTCTTAACTCTTTACTTCTTCCTTTTTAGCAACTTCATCCACTTTGAAAGCTACAATTTCTACAACCTTTACCGTTTGATTTTCCTTGTTCTGGTATTGGCGATAATTCAGTTTACCTTCTACAGACACCATTTTCCCTGTTTGTAATAAAGTTTCACAGCGTTGAGCCAGCTGGCCCCAGGCAACAATAGAATGCCAGGCTGTGTTTTTTACTTCTTCCTTATTTCTATTGATATAAGATTCATTTGTTGCTAAAGAGAAGGTTGTTACTTTACCGCCTTCAAAATCTTTAACATTGATTTCACGGCCTACATTTCCGATTAATTTTACTGTGTTCATGATTGTAATAGTTATGGATGAATATTTTTGTTTAATTCCTTATCCTTAAATCGACTTGACAAAGGTGCAGGATTCTCCAAATTCTATTCGGTTATTAACTGTTTACAATCATATAAAAACGTTTGCACCCGTTTGCAAACGGAAAATTCATTTTAATTGTTTTGATACTATGGAATTCATTCCTTTGTGTAAGAAGTTGATATACACACATAGATCCTGATCTCGGATTTTTAATTAATATGTAAATACGATGAAGAATTGTTTGGAATGCGAAAAGCCATTGATAGGGAGAGTTGATAAAAAGTTTTGTTCGGATATGTGCCGGAACAGCTATAATAACCGTCTTAATTCCGATTCTTACAATATCATTCGCAACATGAACAACCAGCTCCGGAAAAACCGCCGGATTCTGGAAGAATTATGTCCTGAAGAAAAATCCAAGGCCAGCAAAAGTACTTTACTTTCGAAGGGCTTTGACTTCAATCTCCTGACCAGTGTACGTACCACGTTAAAAGGACACATTTACCACTTCGTTTATGACTACGGCTATCTGGAATTAGAAAACGATTATTACCTGATTGTCAAAGACAAACGACTGGAAAAGTAAATGATGTTATTCGATTTAGGATTAAAATATAACCTACCTGAAAATACTAATCAAATATTGAATAATACCTTTTTTTTATTTAACATTTCCATGAAGTAAATTTTCTTTTTTCTATTTTCGATGTGTAATAGTATCAACCAGACACACATCTTTTATGAAAATAAATTTTTACTCCAAACGGCTTATGCTGTTGATGTTAACCTGCATTGTGCCCGTACTTGGCTATGGACAAATTTACTCCAACACTTTTACCGGAGTATCTGCCTGCCCTACACCGGGTAATGCTCCGGTTGTAGCTCCAAATGCCACAGGTACTGTACTGGTTAGAAACACCTTGACCTGCGTGGCTGCAGCTAATGTGTTTAATTCATCTACAATTAACAATACAGCAACAATCAACGACAATTCTTATATTCAATTCACTGTGACGGCTGATCCAGGCTATCAGTTAAATGTTACTTCTCTAAGCTTTTTTAGCCAAGGAAGTCTTACAGCACCCAATCAGATGGAAGTACGTTACAGTACCGATGACTTTGCCAGTTCGACAAGCTGGGGAGCTGCTCCAAGAACCCTGACTGCACCGGGTGCTGTATCGACCTGGAATTTTCCCGATTTTACAACTGCTTCTGGAGGCACAGTTACTTTTCGTATCTATCCTTATGGAACACAGCGCGCAGATCTAGGTACTGCCAGAGCGTCCGCCAGTGCAAGCTTACGGTTGGACAATATTATTTTAAACGGAACTGTAATTACTCCGATGCCGGTTAAATTAATTTCTTTTGTCGGTAACTACGACCAAAATGTAATTGCATTAAAATGGGAAACAGCCTGGGAAGAACAAAATGAAGGTTTTGAAATACAAAAAAGCAACGATGCTACTAATTTCAGTAAAATAGGATATGTTCCGGGAAATCTGACAATCAAGTCAAAGTCTGTTTATGGGTTTACAGATACGGATATAAAACCTAATAAAACGGTTTATTTCAGGCTTAAACAATATGATCTGGATGGTAGTTATGAATTTTCCAGAATCATAGCTGTAAAATCAACTGATGATGAAGAAGAAGAAGTTTTAGTATATCCCAATCCGAATAAAGGAATTTTTGTATTACAATCTAAAGATGCATCTCTTTCCAATATTCATTTTTATACTTTCTTAGGTAAAGAATTACCCATCAAGGTATGTCTGGCAGAAGGGCAAAATTCCTTTCAGGTTACTTCCGTCAACAACCTGGCACCTGGAATATACCAGCTAAAAATAAATACTGATTATGGTAAGTCAAACTCCATTAAAGTAGTCATTAATTGATACAAAATAAATAAACCCTTGACCTAAGCTCCGAAACTCTATATGAGTCCGGAGCTTTTTTTAGATACTAAAAGCTACTAAGTTCTGATTAATAAAAGGGCTTACTGAAATTTGGATTGCTATTTTTAAAATTAAGGTAATTTTGCACCTTGATTCAAACCAATACCACCGAATGAAAAAAGTTAGCTTAAGTGATTCCGGCCCAAAAGTATCTGAGGCAATTTATGGTTTCTGGAGATGGAAAGATGAAGGTGCAGAAACAACATCCACAATTGAAAAAACAATTAATTTGTGCCTGGAACTTGGTATAAACACATTTGACCATGCCGACATCTACGGTGACTTTACCATAGAAGAGCATTTTGGAAAGATCATTAAAAATAAATCTTTCAAAAGAGAAGACATTGTTCTTTTCAGTAAATGCGGTATCAGGAAGTCAGATGCAGGCGATTTCAATTATTACGATACTTCTAAAGAGCATATTATTAATAGTGTCAACGGATCTTTAAAAAGATTAAATACCGATTATCTTGATATTTTTCTCCTGCAGCACAGCGATTTTCTAGCCGATGTGGAAGAAACAGCAACAGCCCTTGCCGAAGTAGTCAAATCAGGAAAGGTAAAACATATTGGTGTAGCTAATTTCTCTGTTTTTCAGCATCAGCTGCTTGCATCGTACCTGCGGATTCCGATTGTTACCAATCACATTGAGTTAAATCTGATGAATACAACAGCCATTGAAGATGGCCGGATTGATTTCATTAAACAATGTTTTAGCAAACCTCTTGCCTGGGCACCACTGGCAGGTGGACGGATTCTGGATGGAACGGATGAAAAAGCAGTGGCTTTACGTGCGAAGCTGGAAGAAGTTGGCAAAAAATACGATGCTAATATTGAGCAGACTGCCGTAGCATGGCTCATGAAACTGGGGACTTTGCCCATCATTGGCTCTTTGTCAGAAACCAGGATCAGAAATGCGGCAAGTGCTTCTGATATTCATTTAAGTCATCAGGATTGGTATGCACTTTATCAGGTTGTGGCCAAATAGATACATCCTGCTTTCAATTCTGAATTCTTTTTATTTTAAAGTGACTAGCAGAACTTCACTGCGTATAAACAACCGAACCGACCATAAAACCCGGTTAAAAAAGTTACTTTAAACCAAAGAATGTCATGAAAAAAATATTGATCATTGCCGCTTTGTTTGCTTTTTCTACTGCTTCCTTTGCACAGGATTCAGATTCTACCAAGACTCAGAAAGCAGTTGCAGCTACCAAAAGAACCTCCCATAAGGTTGGAGCGGTTATAAAAAAAGATGCAAAAGCAGTGGGTAAGGGAGTAAAAACCGGAGCTGAAAAAGTAGGTGAAGGCGCTGAAAAAGCTTTTGACGGCACTAAAAAAGTAGCCAAGAAAGTTGGAACCGGTGTCAAGGACGAAGCTAAAAAGCTTTAAGAATTTTTCTTATAAATTGAAGACCGGCTGTTACCAGCCGGTCTTTTTTTATGTAATAAAATGATTGACATAGAATTATTTACTTAAAATAATACTCCATGTATTTCCACTGAATACTTGATATTTATCTGAAAAACTGGCCATATTAATTCCAAGAGAAAAATTCAGGAGACTATTAAAATAACCAACATCACTTCCTTCGCTTACCTCTCCAAAAGTATTGACATACTTAACCTTGCCTTTGTACACTTCATCTTTTCCGTTAAAAACCTGAACATTAATATCTTCACCGATTTTAATTCCTAGCTGATTGAAAAGTTTTTTGTCAATATCCGTCCAGACATTACCATATTGAATATCCAGAATAGGAATAGTTCCTTTTACTTTTCCATTCTCAAAAGAAGGTTTTTGGTAAAGAATGGAAACAATTTCATTCTGAAGTTTAGGCCCGACTTGCTCATAGGTAATGACTTTGGCAGCTAGCCTTGCACCCGTAAAAGCATACACATCCCGGCCATGAAAAGTATAGGATTCATTTGAATTTTTACGGCGGTTTTTTACTTCATCAATTTCACGGACTTCCCGGATTCCAAGTTGTTCAGCCACCAGGGTTAGCGTTCCATTATCAGGCGTAACAAAATAATGCCCTGATTTCGTAAGCAAAACAACTGATTTTCTTTCTGTGCCTACACCCGGATCGCATACGGAAACGAAAACAGTTCCTGCCGGCCAATAAGGTGCTGTTTGTACAAGCCGGTAAGAAGCCTCCCAAATATTATAGGCTGGAATTTCATGCGTTATATCAAATAATTTAAGATCTGCCGAAACACCCATGGCCACACCTTTCATCGCCGAAACAGCTCCGTCCTTCAATCCAAAATCAGACTGGAAAACAAGGATATTATTTTGAGCATATAAACTGGCAGGAAACAACACCAGAACCAATATTATGCTGCGGAAAAATGCTGTCTGTCTCAGAAAATAAAAATGTAAAAATAAATTCATTGGTAAGAGTGGTTTAAATAAAACTATATCTGAGCAGTTCACAACCAGCTTGAATAACCTTAGTTCAGTAATGCTTTTTTGTAAAGTTAAAACTTTAAAGAATGTTCTGGCACAGCTTTTACGCCGAAAGATATCATTACTTACTCACTTCATAAATTTGACATTAAATGGCAGTTATCGGCGAACTGATCAAAAAAGCAATTGATCTTTCAGGCTACATTATAAGCAACCGTGATCCGGTTAAAGAGCAGCAGGAAGTACTCAAAAATCTTTTGGAAAAGGCTAAACTTACCGCTTTCGGTAAAGCCTACAAATTCGGGGAAATTTTAGAAAGCGACAATCTTGTTTCTTCCTTCCAGCAAAATGTACCTGTTCATGATTATGATAAAATGAATGCCGACTGGTGGCATTATCTGTTAGAAGGACACCAGAATGTAACCTGGCCGGGTGGACAAAAGTATTTTGCATTGAGCAGCGGAACAACGAGCCATAGCAAACATATCCCGGTTACGGATGATATGGTTGATGCCATCCGCAAAAGCGGTACTCAGGAAATCATGAACCTTAAAGCTTTTAACCTGCCTGCTGATTTTTTTGAAAAACAAATTTTGATGCTTGGGAGCAGTACCAATCTAATTGAAAAAGATGATCATCTGGAAGGAGAAATCAGCGGGATCAGTGCAAGCAACATTCCGGGCTGGTTTAGCGGATATTATAAGCCAGGCCGTGAAATTGCAGACATTAAAGACTGGGACGAGCGTGTAAAGAAAATTGCAGAGCAGGCTGCGGACTGGGACATTGGCTGCTTGTCAGGCATTCCGGCGTGGATTGAACTGATGCTCAAAGAAATTATCCAATACCATAAATTAAATAATATTCATGAGATCTGGCCAAATCTTCAGGTCTATACTACGGGCGGCGTTGCTTTTGAACCTTACAAAAAAAGTCTCGAAAAATTGTTTGCACATCCACTGATCTACATTGATACGTATCTGGCATCCGAAGGCTTCATTGCCATTCAAAATCGTCCGGATACTACGTCCATGGCATTGTTTACGAACAGTGGAATTTTCTTTGAATTCGTGCCCATGCAAGGCGGCAATATAGATGAAGACGGCCTGGTAAAACCTGATGCAGAGATTCTTCCGTTGGAACGTGCAGAAGAAAATGTAGAATATGTTTTGCTGATTTCTACGGTTTCAGGTGCCTGGCGGTACATGATCGGAGATACAGTAACCATTACGGACAAATCCAGAGCTGAAATCCGAATAACGGGCCGGACCAAACATTACCTGAATGTGGTGGGTGAGCAGCTTTCCGTCAATCAGATGAATGATGCCTTGCGCGTTCTGGAAAAAGAATATGATGTGGTCATGACAGAATTCATTACTGCGGCTGTTTACAGAAATGAAGAATTTATCCTTAAATGGTACATCAGCTCAGACAAATTCCCTGATCCGGTCAAAGTAGCTGAATCACTGGATCGTGCTTTACAGGAAAGCAATAAAAACTATAAAGTAGCGCGTGGGAAAGCGTTGAAAGGTATTGAAGTAGTATTAATCCCTGAAACCGTTTTTTATAAATGGAGTGAAGAAACCAAGAAATTAGGCGGACAGGTTAAAATTCCCCGCGTTATGAAGGAAAATGATTTTCTGGAATTCGAGGCATTTGTCAGCCAGAATTTATAAAGCTGGTTTTTGCACTTCCAGCAATCTTACCTGTTCCACAATGTCGTCCGGCGAAAGATACAGCCGGGCGATTTTTTGTTTATATTTTTCTGGCAACTCAGCGTGATTCAGAATGAAATTTTTGGTCTGAATAATGTAATGTCCCAATCCATGCATAACGGCAAAGGTATCCGCTACACGCTCAGCCTGTTGAATATATTTTGTTGAAAACAAGTATCCAAAACCAAACCGGATCATTCCGAAAATAGTACGGTTATGATAATCCATGATATGTCCAAGTTCATGCCCTATCCAGCCGATCATAATATCTGCGGGAATCTGGTGAATGGGAATAGCCGTGTGTGTCAGCTTAAATAACGAGCTAATATTAATATTATAACCCCTGTTCTCTTTTTTGTTAAACATCGTTTCAATCCGTGGCTGTGCCTGCATCACCGATTTTTTGATATTTTGCTTAAATACAAAATTGATAGAGACACTTTGCAGTTCCGGATAGAAGGACAATGCTTTCAGCACTTCTTTTTCGATTACTTTGGGAATCTTTTTATTTTCCCGAAAGCGACCGTAATCTTCTGTTTTAAAGGAGTTTAAATTCGTCATTTAAGTAGTGTATTAGGTAAATAATCCTATTCACAAAAATCGCTCCAAATTAGTCCTTCAATGTTTTTACATCTACTTTTCTGAGAATTTCTTTTTTATCAAACAGTAATCTCCAAAGCGCAAACGATGGCGTTTTGTCTCCCAGGCAGGTTTTACAGATTTCCAGGTTTGCCGGAACGTTATACACTACGGTCGTATCATTGATCGGTTGCACATTATCGCTTAGCGACGCATTATTCTTTGCGCTGTATAAATAAGCTTCCAGAAGTTCTTTTTCTTTCTTGTTAAGCTGTGCATTGTTCCTATCATCTGGCCCGAGCAAAGATATCTTTACGCCATATTTTTTTTCCATAGCACCAATGATCGGAATCTCGGACGGATTTTTACAAAATTCACCTGCCTTTTCAGGATTTTTGGCAAGTGCTTCTTCAAGGGATTTTTGAGCCAGTTTTGATATTTTTTTCCCCCACTCATCTACGGTATAAATCAACTGCGTATTTGTAACCCGAACGATTTTGGAAGCTTTTATCTCATTGGATAATTCTTTGGTATTTTCAACACGGGTGTTATTACAGCCGGATAGAACCAGCCCAAAAGCAAAAAAATATAGAATGCGGTTCATCTTTATTCAAAGTAAGTTAAGTCTGTAAACACAATTTCAAGTCTGTTTTTATTCAAATATCGCTGAATTATCCTTGTTTCTTAATCAACGATAATTACTACTTTGTAATTCAAAACAGACGACGAACGTACGAAAAACATTCTTCAACCTAAAATGCGTATCTTTGTCGCCCGAATATGCAATGCCAAAAGACATTATAGCGATATGCAAGATAAATTAGAAGCCATTAAAGAACGTTTCGAAGAAGTTTCGCAACAAATTATACAGCCGGAGATCGTTTCAGATTCTACCAAATATTCTAAGCTAAGTAAAGAATACAAAGATCTGGGAAAGATTGTTGAACAATACACCATTTACCAGAAGCTTCAGAAAGATATTACGAATACAAAGGAAATGATTGCCACGGAAAAAGACGAGGAACTGCGTCAGATGGCAAAAGAAGAACTGGACGACCTGCTTCCAAAAATGGAGGAAATGGACCAAATCATTAAAGAATTGCTGATTCCTAAAGATCCTAATGATAGCCGTAACATCATTCTTGAAGTAAGAGGCGGAACGGGTGGAGATGAGGCGGCGATTTTTGCCGGCGATTTGTTCCGGATGTACCAGCGTTTCTTTGAGAAAATGGGATGGCGGGCATCGATTATGGATTTTACCGAAGGAACAAACGGTGGGTATAAAGAAATTATCTGCAAGGTTGAGGGGGATGATGTGTATGGTAAAATGAAATTTGAATCCGGCGTACACCGTGTTCAGCGCGTGCCGCAAACAGAATCTCAGGGACGGATACATACATCGGCGGCATCCGTTGCGGTTTTGCCGGAAGCAGAAGAAGTGGATGTTCAGATTAATATGAATGATGTCCGGATTGATACGTTCATGTCATCTGGTGCTGGTGGACAGTCAGTTAACACTACCTATTCAGCGGTTCGTCTGACACATATTCCATCCGGACTGGTTGTCAGCTGTCAGGATGAACGTTCACAGTTGAAAAATAAGGAAAGAGCCTTAGGCGTTTTACGCTCACGTCTTTATGAAATCAAACTGAAAGAACATAATGATGCTGTCAGTTCTCAGCGCAAATCCATGGTAGGAAGCGGCGACAGATCGGATAAAATCCGTACTTATAATTATCCGCAAAGCCGTATTACGGATCACCGCATCGGTTATACTGTACACAATCTTCCGGCTGTGATGGAAGGTGATATCGGAGAATTTATCGAGCGACTGCGTATTGCTGAAAATGCAGAACGGATGCAGGAAGGGGAAACGATTTAATATATCAGAAAAATCGGTTAATAAGCTGCGTAGGAGTCAATATAAACAACTAAAGAAAAGCTGTAAATAAAATCTTAACAGATTATTATTTACAGCTTTTTCAATTAATTACTTTCCTGCATAAATAGTCTTGTAGGTCTTTGCTTTATAATCTTCAAAGGATTCTTTTTTGTTGAAATTTTCTCCGAAGTAAGTAATTACCTCATGAAATTCTTTTGCTTTCATATACCCCGGCAGAGGCTGGATCATCTGAAATTTATCATCCAAAAAAACAGTTGTCGGGTAACTTGGCTGATTATTGGTGAGTGCCAGTGCAATCTGATGTACTCCTTTTTGGCCTTGCGGCAAAAATTCAAATTTTTGGTTTCCCAGCGTTATTGCCTCTCTTTGTTCTGCATTTAATTTTACGGCGTAGTATTTCTTGTTGATATAATCAATCACCTCCGCGTTCTTGTAAGTCTCCCGATCCATTACTTTACACCAGCCACACCAGTCGGTATAGACATCAACTAATACTTTACGCGGTTCTTTCTGAATCTTCGCATAAGCTTCCTCAATAGTAATCCATTGAATTTCAGCTGCTTTTTCAGGCAATACATCTGCTCTAAAACTGGTTAAAGCATTAAACAGAATAAAGAGAAAAATAATACAGGATTTTTGTCTCATAGTTTATTGAAATACATAATCATCAAACGAATAGTTAAAGAAATAATTTTTTCTTGCCACGAATACACGAATTTTCACAAATGGTTAGTGAAAATTCGTGTATTCGTGGCAAAGTATTTATTTTTTATCTTTTGAAAGAGAAACAAGTAAACCCGCACCTACAATCAAAACCATTCCAAAGAGTGTGGCAACAGTGGGAATAGATTCTCCCATCAGAAATCCGAATACCAGAGCAAATAGAATATTGGAATAACCTACGGCTGCAATACGGCCCGCTTTATCAAAAGTAAACGATTTTGTCATCATGATCTGCCCGATCATGGCTGTAATTCCCAGAGCAAGAAAACCAAGCCAATGCGCCAAAGTCACCGGCCATTTGAAAGTCCCGATGAGGAAATCAAGCTGATCTGATGGAAAATACGTACCGATAATCATAGAGAATACCGGTAAAATAATTCCGCTTAACATAAAGGAAAGAACAATAACACGCGTATCATAAAACTGTCCGAGCTGACGAATGGCCAGATAAGCAACAGCAGTCAACAGTGCATTTCCCAATCCGATAACATGATTTCTTAACGACATGGAAAAATCTGGCCGGAATACAAAAAGGATTCCGGCAAAACCCAAAAGAATCGCAATCCACTCCATCAGGCTCAATTTTTCTCCTAAAAAGAGCCAGGATAAAAAAGCAAGAAATATCGGATAGGTATACTGATAGGTTGAAGCACGGCTCAAACCCAGATTTTGAATCGCGTAGAAAAGAAGATATAAAGACAAAGTCCCAACGACTCCACGGAAAATCAGTAAACCTAACTTCCCCCCTGCCTGCTTCATAGGTCTCTGCAAAATGCTGGTGCCAATAAACAAAACACCAATGATATTTCTAAAAAATACAAGCTGAACGATATGAAAATCGCGGCTTAGCCATTTTGAAATAGCAGACATTAACGCAAAGAAAAAAGAAGCCCCCAGCATGAGGAGAATGCCTTTTTTTGATCGCGAGAGTGGAAAACGGTTTGAGATACGTGTCAGCAAATTGTCTTATTTTTTTGTAAAGATAATGTATCCGGTTTAAGGGAAATACCTTATTTGGGAAAGCATTACGCAGCACCCGTATAATTTACTTAGCTTTGCACAGTTTTTGGTGCCGGAAGTTGAATCAAATTAACCCGAGGCTTAATAGGGAATCCCGCGAGAAACGGGAGCTGTCCCCGCAACTGTAAGTCTTCATAAAGCTGACCTCATCTGCATAACCACTGTGAAAACGGGAAGGTACAGGATCAGCAAGACAAGCCAGGAGACCTGCCTGAAGCTATTTAGTATTTTGATTTTCGGAGGAAAAATCATTTGACAGCTTTAGTATTATAATCTTAAATTTTACGGTGCATAGCGCGCAAAATCGTTATTTTCTGGTCTTTTGGATTCTGGTTGGTTTTATAGTCAGCAATAAATCCATCGCACAAAAGGATACGATCCATTTGGCTCCTGCTGTCGTTTATGGCTATGCTCCGGAACGTTTCATGAGCGGATTGAAAGTGCAGAAGATCGATTCTGCAACACTGGAACAATTTCGTTTCAGAAATGTTACTGATCTGCTTTCATTGAATACGCCTGTTATTTTCAAAAATTATGGTCCGGGGCAATTGGCTAGCGTTGCTTTCAGGGGAACTTCTGCGAACCATACGGCTGTACTCTGGAATGGATTGAACATCAATTTACCAACACTTGGCCAAACTGATTTTTCGACAATTCCTGTTGCAGGATTTGATCAGTTGTCCGTACAGTATGGTTCTTCAGCCAGTGTGGTTGGTACTGATGCAGTAGGAGGAAGCATTTTACTGGGAAGTTCAAAACCACAAGCCGGTTTACAGCTTATGATTGGCAGGCAGCAGGAAAGTTTCCGAAATAGTCAAACGCAGGCCACATTAAAATACGGAACAAACCTGGCTAATAACTGGACACTTTCCGGAAAAACCGCAGCTTATGATGGCCGGATGAATAACCATTACCCTTACTCGGAACGACAGGGAAACAGGATGCTACCTTCTGAAACTTTCCAGAAAGGACTGGTTCAGGATTTATATTTGTCTAAAAACAAACATGAGCTATCCGCTCACTTCTGGCTTACGGACAATCAGTTAACCAACAATCCGGAAAATATTTCAGGAAGGGAATTTACAGGAATCAAGTCCTACCGCACGATGCTTCGTTACCAAATGGAAGACTGGACAATAAGAACCTCCTGGATCCGTGATGTGATTGATTATGCTACCGGCGATTATTCAACCCTGGATCATGCTGTGACAGATCGAATAGGAATGCGTGTTGAACGTATGTTCAACTGGAAAATCGGCCATTCAGGAAGTACCATTCAGATGCAGGCCGGTGGAGAGTTTACATATTATAAAACGCAGGTTGTCAACTACGAAAAGCCCATTATTACAGAAAACCGGGAAGATCTGTTTTTATTAACGCGCTGGCAGGCAACGTCAAGATTTTTGCTTTCAGCTAATTTACGTCAGGCATTCGTGACGGGTTATAATCCGCCTTTTACTCCTTCCCTGGGCATTGAATATAAGTTAATCCAGAATAATATAAATACACTTAAGGTAAGAGGTTCAGTTGGAAGAAGCTACCGTGTTCCGACACTGAATGAACGTTATTGGAAAAATCTGGGCAACCCGGCTATTCGCCCGGAAAGTGGGTTCAATAAAGAAATGGGTTTAGAAGGATTGCATGTTCTAAGCCCTGTGCATTCTTTTTCAGCCAGCTTAACAGCCTACCATAACCGGATTGATAACTGGACTTACTGGAATCCTGCTAATAATTTCCGTGTTGAAAATCTTCAGTTGGTTGCAGCAAGAGGCCTGGAATCGCAGGTTAGCTGGAGAGGAAACTGGACTGCCTGGAAAGCAGGAGGCAGTTTGAATTATGGATTCACAAGAACATCTCAGGAAAAAGTGTATGATGCCTATGCAAAAGATATCGTCGGCAAACAGTTACCGCACATACCTCTACACACCGGCAACATTAATTTATTTGTACAGTACAAGCACATCCGCCTGACAAACCAGCTGCAAGTGGTTTCAAAAAGATACACGCTGGCTGATCATACCCGTTCCTCGGAAGGTTATGTTTTAGATAATTTTCTTGTTGAAACAAATTTCAGCTGGCATGGAACTAACGCTTCCCTTCAGGGAAGAGTCAATAATATTACTAATTCTTTTTATGAGACTATTAACGGAAATCCCATGCCGGGACGTAGTTTTGCCATCAGTTTATTACTTTCCTGTAAAACCATCAGCAATCAGATTTAAACAAATATCAGTTACACTAATTATTTAATGGATATCTTAATTAAAACCAAAATGAAAAAACAATTATTCGGAATACTCACAATTACTTCTATATCAGGCATTTTATGGTCATGTAATCAGAGTGATCCGGTTCCAAAGGGTTCCTATGTACAAGGCGTTTTTGTAATTAATGAAGGCAATTTCTCCCAGAACAATGGAGCTATCTCTTATTTTGCAAGAGAAAACAATACAGCAGAAGCAGACCTTTTTTCCCTGGTTAACAATAGCACACTGAAAGGCGGAGTACAAGGGTATGGAATTGCGGGAGATCATGGCCTGATCCTGGTTGACAATTCAGCTGCCGGACAGGATAAGATAGAAATTGTTGATGCTAATACTTTTCAATCACAAGCATCTATTACTGACATTGAAAATCCCCGGGAAGTAGTGAGTGTAAGTGATAACAAAGCGTATGTCACCTGCTGGAATACGCTCAACTCGGATTATTCATATCCAATCGGTTATGTTGCAGTTATTGATCTTGCTACGAATAAGATCACAAAAAAAATCAGCACAGACAAAGGTCCTGAAAATCTGGTTTTGTATAAGGATAAAGTATTTGTTGGCGATAATGCTTACAGTGGCGGGAAAAAACTTACTGTAATCAGTACGACTAGCGACGAAATAATAAGTTCTGTTTCCTTTGCTTCTGCTCCCAATCCAATTGGCGTGGATGTTAACGGAAAATTGTGGGTTCAGGCAGGGCTGGAATTGTTTCGTCTAAATCCGGATAATTATACCATTGAAACAAGCTTAAAAATTGGTACAGATGTTTCAAAATCAGCGGGAAATTTTGCCATGAGTCCTGATCGGTCGAATATTTATTTTGTGCTGTCTTACTCTGATGCTAATTACGTAAGTCACGGAGCAACGTATAAGTTTTCTGTTAATGAAACAGCTGTCAACGTCACGACTCCTTTTGTAAACAGAGTATTTACAGGCCTTTCTGTTGATCCTACGCAGGGGTTGATCTATGCTGCTGTAACTCCTTCCTACACACAATCGGGTTATGCTATCCGCTATCGTGCTGATGGCTCTTTGGTAGATTCTATTAAAGTAGGGGTTGCTCCTACCGGATTTTTCTTCAAACAGCTTTAATTACCAGGTTTAACGGGCACAAAAAAATAGTCAGCTTTTAAAAAGCTGACTATTTTGGTTACCGGCTAACTTAAAATTATCTTATTTGAAAAAGCCCTGCGGATCAGGCATTTTCGCTTTTAGAAGCTCTACAAATTCAATGTTCATCAAACTGAAGTCGAGCGAACGGCCTTTGTGCAGGTGGTCCCAGGATTTTTCAGGTTCATTGCGGTTATAATGTACAAGTGCAAGATTATATTGCCCCAAAGCATAGGTTGAATCCAGTGCAACGGCTTCTTCCAGTAACTTATTAGCTTCATCAAGATCTTCCTGCTGTTTATTCATCGCATAAAGTTTGAGATCAACTGTTGAAAGATCCACAAGCAAGGGTACATTATTGGACTGAATGCTGACACCACGGCTTAACATGCGCTTGGCATCTGTCCAGTTTTCTCGCTGATAACAGACCACGCCTAATCCCCAGTATGCCTCAACATTTTTATCATTTAAAACATTGGCAAGATTGAAACGGTAACAAGCTGTATCCAGAGAACCTTCCTGCAGATATTCCCAGGCACGAGCCGAAAAAAAACTGCTTGCTTCGGTCCTGCTTGAAAATGATTTATCGCAGTCGCTCAAAAATTTTATTTCTTCATCAATCTGCTCAGAGCTTTTACTTTCTTCACCAAAGAGCGGAACGACACGCCTTTCCTTTAATTCTAAGGGCCTTCTTTGTGAAATATTGGTATCAGAAGTTGGTGCTGCACTTGCCAGATGTTTCTCCTGGGCAAACCCAAAAGCAGGAATTAAAAGGGCAAACCAAATAACAACGGATTCTTTCATAAAATAAAAAATAGAGAAACAGGTTTTTCTATTGTCCAAGTTAAACGGAATAATTGGATATCGTATTGTATTATTTACGTTTACTTCGATTCGCAGTTGGCTTACGACGACCCGTATCCTTGCCCTTCGACACAGGTTTGGGCTTAAACAAGTACGCTTTCTTTTTTTCATGAAAAGCACCCAGGAATGTTGGATCTTCCTTTCTTTTCTGATTGTCGATTTCCCGGAGCATCATCTGCCGTTCATCAACAGGCGTTTTAAAAATTTCCAGTTCTTCCGGCAACTGTACACGAGGGATCTCCATTCGGATCATTTTTTCAATTTTAGCAATATGGTATTCATCTGCTTCCGTCAAAAAAGTAATGGCTTGCCCAACCGTATTGGCACGGCCAGTCCGCCCGATCCGGTGCACATAATCTTCATAAATCAGCGGTACATCAAAATTGATCACATGGCTCACTTCGGTAATATCAATCCCACGCGCCACTACGTCTGTGGCTACCATGACGCGCACCGATCCTTCACGAAAAGCATCCATGGCATTAGTCCGCGTATTTTGTCCTTTGTTGGCATGTATTACGCGTAAAGCATTTTCCTTTACCACGCCGCCATTCAGCAGATAGTTATGGACCTGGCCGGCTACTTCGCGGCTCCGGGTAAAAATCAGCACACGCTTGAAAACTTCTTCATCTTTCAATAAATAAGAAAGCAGATTGATTTTCGTGCGGAAATTGGGTAATTCATAAAGTACCTGCGTCACCATATCGGCCGTTGTGGCCTGCGGCGTGACTTCAATTCTTGTCGGATATTCCAGAAACTCAAAGGATAGTTTTTCTACTTTATCAGAAAAAGTAGCTGAAAAAAGCATATTCTGGCGCTTTCTAGGAAGAATTTCCAAAAAACGCCGGATCTGCGGCATAAAACCCATATCCATCATTTTGTCGGCTTCATCCAAAACCATGACGTTGATATGCTTTACGACAATTTCTTCTTTCAGATAAAGATCCATAAACCTTCCGGGTGTAGCAACAATGATGTCCACACCTTTCCGAATTGAATCAATCTGGGACTTTGCTCCCACACCTCCAAAAAGAACAGCGGTACGGATATCGGTATATTTACTTAACTGAATGATTGCTTCGGAAATTTGCATAGCCAGTTCCCGTGTAGGCGCCAGAATCAAAGCACGGGGATCGGTTCCCTGTGCATATTTGATGCGCATGAGCAAGGGTAATGTATAAGCTGCGGTTTTTCCGGTACCTGTCTGTGCGATGCCTAAAATATCCTGTCCTGCCAGCGCTAATGGTATTGCCTGCTCCTGGATTGGTGTAGGCTCCGTGTAGCCCGCTTCTTCAATGGCATTGAGTAGTTGACGGTTAAGCTTGAATAGCTCAAAATTATTTTGCGTAGTTTGCATGGTGCAAAGGTACGAAAACAAAAATCAGGTTTTATATTTTAGGGATTTATAGCGTTGCGCCTATATAAATCTAAGGCAAATTTATCTGGATCTGATGTTACCCTTTCAGGGTTTGCATTAAACCTCTTTTCATTTTTTCTATAATAATATCATCCTTTCAGGATTACTCTTTTCCAGCATATTTTGAAGTCCGAAGGAGTAACAGTATTATAGAAAAATTTACAACTGGCATTACCTGTTAACCACGAAGTAGTGACACATTTTGTCTAAATCCAAACTTTAAAACAAAAAATAGCGCTGCTCCCAAAGGAAACAGCGCTATGCAATTACTTTAATTTTTATTATCCCAGACGAACCAAAGCTTCTTTCAAAGTCACAATTTTCGCCTCGGCATCAGCCATCTTTTGTCTTTCCTTTTCAACAACATCGGCATTGGCATTTTGTACAAAACGTTCGTTGGAAAGTTTCTTAGCAACAGAATTTAAAAAGCCTTCTGTGTATGCCAATTCTTTAGTCAGATTTTCACGTTCTGCTTCTACGTCAATTTCTCCTTCCAGATTGATAAAAAATTCATCCGAACGAACCAGAAACGACATTCCAGGTGCCTGTTCCGTTACAAAATTAATTTCTGCTACATTAGCCAGTTTTCTTACCAAAGCTTCCAAACCTTTGTAAAGTGCAGGCTGATCCGATTTAACAGCCAGCGGCAGTTCAATTTTTGGACTGATATTTTTTGTATTTCTTAAATTACGAACCGCAGAAATCAGCTCAAATAAAATTTCAAACTCACTTAAAAGAGTAGTATCAACTGCGCCAACCGTTGGAAAATCAGCTACACAAATACTTTCTTTTTCCTGACGTTCACGAATATTCTGCCAGATCTCTTCTGTGATAAACGGCATAAACGGATGAGCGAGCCGCATCAGCTTATCGAAAAATTCCAGTGTTGCTTCAAACGTTACAGCATCGATCGGCTGTTCAAAACCAGGCTTGATCATTTCCAGGTATTGTGCACAGAAATCATCCCATATCAGTTTGTAAACTGAATTAAGAGAATCTGAAATACGGAATTTCGTAAAATGATCCTGCACTTCGGCCAGTGTCTGGTTCAATTTACTTTCAAACCATTTTACTGCTAAGGTTGAACCTTCGGGCGAGCTAAGAGACGTATCAACGCTCCATCCTTTTACCAGACGGAATGCATTCCAGATTTTATTACAGAAATTTCTGCCTTGCTCCACAAGCTTTTCATCATAAGGCAAATCGTTTCCTGCCGGTGAACTGAACAGCATTCCGGTACGAATTCCATCCGCACCATATTTTTCAATCAGGTCAATCGGATCAGGAGAATTCCCCAACGATTTCGACATTTTGCGTCCCTGCTTATCCCGGACAATACCGGTCAGATAAACATTTTTGAACGGATAAGTTCCCTTATATTCATACCCTGCAATGATCATACGCGCCACCCAGAAAAACAAAATTTCAGGAGCCGTAACCAGATCATTGGTTGGATAGTAATAATTGATTTCTTCGTTATCTGGTTTTTTAATCCCGTTGAAAACCGAAATTGGCCATAACCAAGCTGAAAACCATGTATCCAAAACATCTGCGTCCTGAGTAAGATCTTCTTCGGTTAAAGCAAAAAGCTGGTATTCATGCTGCGCAATATGCAGGGCCTCGTTCTTACTTTTGGCTACGATCACCGTTCCGTCCTGCAAATAGAAAGCCGGAATCCGGTGTCCCCACCAAAGCTGGCGGCTGATATTCCAATCATGCACATTTTCCATCCAGTGACGGTATGTATTTTTGAATTTCGGAGGAATCAGCTGAATGGTATCATTCATGACGTTTTCCAAAGCAGGCTCACTTAACCGGCTCATCTTCAAAAACCATTGTTCCGAAATTCTTGGCTCGATAACCGCGTTGGTACGCTCCGAATGGCCTACATTGGATTTATATTCCTCACTTTTTACCAGATTTCCTGATTCTTCAAGCAATTTGATAATTTTCTTACGGGCAATAAAACGGTCTTCGCCAACCAGAATCTGCGCTTTTTCATTCAGCGTACCATCTTCATTTAAAAGATCGATAATGGCCAGATTATGTTTTTTGCCCAGTTCGTAGTCATTGGTATCATGCGCAGGCGTAACCTTCAAAGCACCGGTACCAAATTCCATCTCAACATATTCATCAGCAATTACATCAATAGCGCGGTTGATCAAGGGAATGATAACCTGTTTGCCGATTAAAGACTGGTAACGTTCATCATTAGGATTAACACAGATCGCAGCATCCGCCATGATCGTTTCCGGGCGGGTTGTAGCAATGACAATCCCTTCACCTGCTGCTCCGCCAACCAGATCGTACCGGATATAAACCAGTTTCTGATTGACTTCTTTGGTAATTACCTCTTCATCCGAAACGGTTGTACGCGCCTGCGGATCCCAGTTCACCATACGATGGCCGCGATAAATATCTCCTTTTTTATATAGGTCAATAAACACATCGATCACAGAATCATAAAGATCCGGATCCATCGTAAAAGCCGTACGGTCCCAGTCACAGGATGCACCGAGTTTACGCAATTGCTGCAGAATTATGCCGCCATACTTGTGTGTCCATTCCCAGCAATATTCCAGAAATTCGTCACGGGAAAGATCACGTTTGTTAATGCCGCGTTCTTTCAGCATGGCCACTACTTTCGCTTCCGTAGCGATAGACGCATGATCCGTACCCGGAACCCAGCATGCTTCTTTCCCTTCCATTCGCGCTTTACGGATCAGAATATCCTGAATGGTATTGTTCAGCATGTGCCCCATGTGCAGCACGCCTGTCACATTGGGTGGCGGGATAACAATCGTATAAGGCTCTTTATCCGGATTAGGCTTTGAATTAAAATATTTGTTTTCGATCCAGTAGCTATACCATTTATCTTCTATCTCTTGCGGCGCGTAGGTTTTGGAGATCATTTCTTTTGTAAAATATGGGCGTTGATAACAATTGCAGTCTTAAAAAGAATGGCAAGTTATCACTTGAAACCGATATTTTCACGTCAAAGCCAGCAGATTAATGATTGTCAGGTGATTTTATGCTTCCGCCGGAGTAAGCGGCAGCCAGACTGTAAAAGTACTTCCATGGTTCAGTCTGCTCTGTACCTTTACGGTTCCTTCATGTGCTTCCACCATTTTCCTGACATAACTTAATCCCAGACCAAAGCCTTTGACATCATGCACATTTCCGGTTGGTACTCGGTAGAAAGTATCGAAAATCCGGTGCGTCTGCTCCTTGTTCATACCCAAACCATGATCGGTTATAGCGATGGAAATACCATTATTTTCGTTTTCTGTTTTAATGGCCAGGTGCAGTTTTTCAGGAGAATATTTAATTGCGTTATCCACCAGATTATTCAGCACATTGGAAATATGCAGTTCATCACAGGAAATCACCTCCTGAACTGCATCAAATTCCAGTTCAATTCCTCCCTCTTTCTGCTCAATCTGAACACTTTGACTGTTCAGAACCTTTTCAATCAGATCGTGCATGTTGACCTCACTTCTTTTCAGTTTTACATGTCCTTTATCCAGTAACGCCATTTGCAGCACTTTTTCAACATGTGTTCCCAGGCGTTTATTTTCTTCCTTAATGATACCCAGATACCGGGTCATGCGTGGTGAAACTTCATTACCCGCAGACTTCGAATTTTCCTGCGCCATTTCTGCCGCCAAAGCGATGGTTGATATAGGCGTTTTGAATTCATGCGTCATGTTGTTGATAAAATCATTCTTGATATCAGCCAGCTTCTTCTGATGCAGGATGGTGGAAACAGCCATGTAAAAACACGCCATGATGACCACGATCAGAATTCCGGAGCCGCCGAACATAACACCCATATTGCTCAGGATATATTTCTGCTGATCCGGAAAGAAGACGTACAATAAATTATTCCCCTGTAAGGTTTCATTTGGGAAAAGTGAGGCTTTATAGGAGCGCTGCTGCCATTCGCCAGGCTGCAGACTGGCCGTTGAAAAGACCATTCCATTGTTCGCATTAGCCTGAACAGCAAACTCATAAGGCAAAGTAATACCATTTTCAACAAGCTCTCTTCTTAATAAAGTATCCAGCAAAAACCGGTTTACGCGTTCCTGAATAGGCCGTTTGGTATACATTAGATCTTTCATTACTTCACGAAGCAAATCTGCTCTGTCAAGATCCTGAACTTTCCCGTTAATAGAGGGTTTTGTCCCGGACAACTTTGCCGATTTATCCAGATCCGGTTTAGCTTTTCTATACGCAGTCTGACGGTTTACTGAATCACTTCTGCCTGCATTCTGGTTTTTAACTCCAGATTTCTGATTAGGAAAAGCTTCTTGAAAAGCATTACCCAACTTTTTTTCCTCTTCCAGTCTGCGGCGCATAAATTCGTCCATCCCTTCTGCACCAAAGCGTTGCGCCTGAAAAAACTCTTCAATAATTTGCTGCTGATGATCCAGCGGAGCCCGTGAATTTGGACTTAGTACATCAGAAGGCGCTACTTCGGCATAAAACTGGTAGTGAATTTCATCTCCGTTCGGAGCAATAAAAACCTGGATATTGGGTGAAGGTGAGACAGCAGAAGCCTGCTTTTTAGTTTGCTGAGGCGCCGTTCTTTTTATCGGCATTTCTCTTAACTGCGTGATCCGGTTTAATTTATCTTTTTGCTGTTCCGTTTCGATACGCTGCTGAAGCAGATACATCATTTCCTGTTTTTCAAGCCTGTGTACCACTTCCTGTACCGATTCGGCCACTTTATGATTAAATTGTTCATTGCGGATGGCAATGGCTTCGCGGATCCAGTACCATTGAAAACCAATGAGACCGATCAATGCCAGACACATTAAACCGATGATAATCTGAATCTTACGTTTCGTCATTTTATTTTTATCGTCCGGTCATTGCAGAGCATGCAACATCCGGCTTGTGTTCTGCGACTTTGTTATGCTGAACAAATTTAAGGTATCCAAAGTACCCGTTTCTGTTTTTAACAAAATTTAACAGCCCTTTCTTTAATTAGGATTTAAATGTGTAATGATCTTAAAAACAAAACAATAAATGATTATGAGAAAAAAATTCCTTTCATCCGCCATTCTGTCTTTATTCATGATTGCCGGTCTTTCTACTGCTGAAAAGGCTTTTGCGCAATCCGAAAAAGAGAGCAAGAAAAAAACTTCCATTCAAATTAAAGTAACGGAAGATAAGAATGGAAAGACGAGAACGATTGAGAAAAACTACCAACTGCCGGACATGCCCGGACCGGAAAGAGAAAACTTTGTTGATAAAGCACTGGATTCTCTGAAACTCGATTCTGACAGTAAAAAACAGGTTACCATAACCGTTGAAGATGGAAACGGAAACACGAATGTGCAGCGACGCCGTGGAAAATTGCAAAGAAAAGCGGATGGTGACCAGGAAAATTTTGCTTTCAATTTCAGAAGCGATGATTTAAAAGACCTGAATTTTAATTTTGACGAGCTGCGTAATCAAACGAGAAATCTGGAAAGAGAACTTCGGCCCAGAGCCAAAACTATCATGCGCGACATGGAAGAATTTGGAGATCGCTTTGGCAATCGTGTTGGAAGTATCTGGACAAATGAGACTGCAAAAGCATCAACGGTCAGGGAGCTCAGTGTGTATCCGAACAATCCGGACAACGGCGTAATGAACCTTCGTTTTTATGTGCCTCAAAAAGGGGATGTGCTTGTAACTGTTTCTGATACAAAAGGAAAAGAAGTCGGCAAAAAAGAAATTAAAGATTTCAGCGGTGAATTTGTTGGCCAGATTGACATCAGGAAAAATACAAAAGGAACACTTTTCGTGACGGTTACCCAGAATGAAGACGGTGCTGTAAAACGGGTTGTGCTTCCCTGATTTTTATAACAATTTTATCATGGTCCTCTTGATTAGTAACAATTAAGAGGATTTTTTATTGGAAAAAAACAGGACAATAGGCATGACATGTATTAAGTAATTGTAAATTTGTACCCAAACCATCTTTTTCCCTGAAAATTATTTCATTAAGCAACTATGCTGAATCTTATACTATTTGGTCCTCCGGGTGCTGGAAAAGGCACACAAAGTGAGAAAATCATAGCAAAATACAAGCTCATTCACCTGTCTACCGGAGACTTGCTTCGTTCTGAAATCCAGAGCGGCACCGAATTAGGACTTCAGGCAAAAACCTTAATGGATCAGGGTTTACTGGTTCCTGATGAGGTGGTTATCGGAATGATCAACAATAAACTGAAAGAACATGCCGGTGCTCCGGGATTTATTTTCGATGGTTTTCCAAGGACGGTTGCGCAGTCTGAAGCATTGGATGCACTGCTTGCCAGCTATGGTGAGAGTATTTCGGTCATGGTGGCTCTTGTTGTAGACGACAATGAACTGCTGGCCCGCTTGCTGAACAGAGGAAAAACTTCGGGAAGACCTGACGATCAGAATGAAGAACTGATCAGTAACCGGATTCATGAATATAATAATAAGACAAAACCGGTGGCTGATTATTATCAGGCTCAAGGAAAATATATAGCGATCAACGGAATCGGAGAAATTGAAAACATTTTCGAAGAGATTACTGAAGCTATTGGCAAAGAATAATAATTTTTTAAGGTGCAGCGAACGGACTTATAAACCCGTTCGCTGCACCTTTCTGATGTAAATACAATCACGTAATTACACTTCTCATTTTTAATTTTAGCAAAACGGTAGCAGGGTATGGCATCTTCCAACTTTATAGATTACGTAAAAATTAATGTTCGATCCGGTGCAGGCGGGCCGGGAGCATTGCACTTTCGCCGTGAAAAACACGTAGAAAAAGGCGGTCCTGATGGTGGTGACGGAGGCCGTGGAGGACACGTTATTTTAAAAGGGACAACCCAGGTCTGGACACTTTTACATTTAAAATATACAAAACATATCCGTGCATTTGACGGAAAAGGTGGTGAAGGCGGAAGAAGAAAAGGTGCTGACGGTAAGGATATTATCCTGGAAGTTCCCTTAGGAACGATAGCCAGGGATGTAGAAACCGGAGAACAGCTTCTTGAAATAACCGAAGATGGCCAGGAAGTAATCCTGATGAAAGGTGGCCGCGGCGGACTGGGAAATGATCATTTCAAATCATCCACAAACCAGACGCCTCAGCACGCACAAACGGGCGATCCTGCGATTGAATCCTGGATCATTCTAGAACTTAAAGTACTGGCTGATGTAGGTCTGGTAGGTTTCCCTAATGCCGGAAAATCAACTCTATTGTCCGTTGTATCCGCAGCTCGTCCTGAAATTGCAGATTATCCTTTTACTACGCTGGTTCCCAATCTGGGCGTTGTAGATTATCGTAATTACAAATCGTTTGTAATGGCTGACATTCCGGGGATTATTGAAGGAGCATCGCAGGGAAAAGGGCTTGGCTTACGTTTTCTTCGTCACATTGAAAGAAATTCTATTCTTCTTTTCATGATTCCGGCAGACAGTGAAGATGTGGAAGCTGAATATAATACGCTGATCAACGAACTTCAACTGTACAATCCATCTCTTCTGGATAAAAGCCGTCTTCTGGCTATTACCAAAACCGACATGATCATGGATGAAGAGCGTGAGGAAATAATCAAAAAATTACCGGAAGGAATTTCCTGTACATTTATTTCTTCTTTAACCCAGGAAGGTATTGATCAACTGAAAGATAAGATCTGGGAAATGCTTAATGAACCTTCACCGGAAAATAAAATTTCGTAATTATATTTTTTAAGATACAACCTTTTTTGTCACTTTGTGTCCTAAGGTTAATTGCAATTTGAATTCGGTTTATGAAACAATTTTTACATCTTTTTTTTTGCGCCGGCATAATTTTATGTCTAACTAGTTTTACAGCTTTTGGACAAATTTCTATTGATTATCCTACAAATCGTGCCATATTTCAGCGCGACAAGAATAATACGGCAACCATTTATATAGCTGGTAGCTATACGCAGATCATTGATCGGGTTGAAGCAAAACTTAATGCAGTCAACGGCGGTTCTTCTACTAATTGGACTACCATCCAATCAAATGTTCAGGGAGGTGTATTCTCAGGAAGTATTGACGCTGTTGGCGGATGGTACCAGCTGGAAGTACGGGGATGGAACGGTACTCAGCTGGTAGGTTCCACACAACTTGAAAAAGTAGGTATTGGTGAAGTCTTTATGATCAGCGGACAGTCCAATGCCGGTCAGATTAATCCGGAAGATTCAAAAGGAACGGTCGGACCAGGAGCCAGTGATGACAGAGTTAATTGTGTTAACGCCAATAATTCCAGCAGCCCGAATACAGATTTATCCTACCCTCAATTTTCTCACCTAAATTCGGATTCCTATATTTCTCCAAGAGGAAACTTTGCTTGGTCCTGGGGGAAACTGGGCGATTTGCTTGCCAGTCGTCTCGGTGTTCCTATTCTATTCTACAATAGTGCCTGGACAGGCTCTGCAGTAAGAAACTGGCGGGAAAGTATTAACGGAACTGCCAATAATATTTATAATGGAGCCCCATATCCTGTGCGCGGCGCGCCTTACGGCAATCTTCGCTCAGTGATGCAGTATTATGTTCCTATTACAGGTATCCGGGCTATTTTATGGCTGCAGGGCGAAGCGGAGGCATTTGCTAACACAACGACTAAATCTTATGCAGATGATTTAACAGCAGTCATTACAGCAGGGCGTAACGAATCCGGAAAAAATATATCCTGGATGGTCAGCCTTACTTCATACAGTAACACAACAGGGATTTATCAAAATGCTGTTAACGGTCAAAAACAGGTTATTTCCTCTGTCCCCAATGTATTTACGGGGCCTAACACCGATCAGATACAAATACCTCGTGACGGTGGCAAAGATGGAGTCCATTTTACCGGAAATGGCTTGATACAACTGGCAGAAGCATGGAATGCCCAGCTGAACGGTGATTTTTTTGCGCGCTCTGAACCTTATAAAGGCGTAAGTCCGTTGAAAATCCTGACCTCGTGTGCAGGCAACGGCAATCTTAATCTGGCCGTCAATTCAGGTGGTTATTCATCGGTTCGGTGGAGCAATGGGCAGTCAGCAGGGAATATCCAGGTTGGCAATGGTACGTATAGAGCGCAGGCAAGAGACGCACAGGGCAATATCATTTTCTCACCTGAACTAAGAATCAATGACAATATCCAGCCGGCTCAGCCTGTTATAACCTTAGAAGGTAGCAACCCTGTCTGCAAAGGAAATACGGCTGTCTTGATTGCTAATACGAACAATAACATTCGCTGGAACACAGGCCAGACAAACGACAGAATCAATATTACTACTGCCGGAGAATACTCAGTTACAACACGTAATGCTTATGGCTGCGAGGCAACTTCGGCAAAAGTTGCTGTAAATGTTTTAACCTCTCCCCTACCTGACAAGCCTGCTATTTCGGCTACCGGAGCGCTTACTTTCTGTGATGGTGGCTCGGTAAATCTTAAATCTACTTCCAACGTCAAAAGTCTTTGGTCCAATGGTGTTACAGATGCGGCAATCTCTGTAAAATCTTCCGGTGAATACCGTGTAAAAGCGGTTGATGATTTTGGTTGTTTTTCTCCTGACTCTGATCCGGTTACGGTGAAGGTCAACCCATTGCCGGCAAAGCCGGCCATCGCATTAAATCGGTCTCCGTTATTATGTGAAGGAGAAAATATTACTATGACATCCAACTATGAAAATGGAAATATCTGGAATACCAATGCAACTTCAAAGTCTATCACCATTACGGTATCAGGTACATTCAGTCTGAAACAACGTGATGCTAATGGTTGTGAATCTACTTCCGACCCGGTTACAACGAAAGTAAATCCGCTTCCTGCTACGCCAACCATTACTTCCTTGCGGCCGACAACATTCTGCGACCGCGATTATACCACATTGCGAGGAAGTGATTCCTTTGCTTATCAGTGGAGTAACGGCGCAACAAACCGTGAAGTAGAAATCCGTAATTCAGGAAATTATACGCTTTCAGCAAAAGATGACAATGGATGTTTGTCCACTCCTTCGGCAAGTATAAAAGTGGTTGTCAATCCACTACCTCCCAGACCGGCTATTACCGCAAGCGGCCCGACTACTTTCTGTGCAGATGCCAGTGTAAGCCTTGCATCCAATGATGCAGCTAAATACGTCTGGAATACCGGTGCAGATACCAAGACTATCAGCATCAATACTTCCGGTGATTATTCAGTCAAGACTATCAATGAATTCAGCTGTTATTCTGATCCTTCCAATGCCATAAGAATACAGGTTTTAGCATTACCTCCTGCACCGACAGTACGCGCATCGGGACCAACTTCTTTTTGCGACGGTGATGCTGTTACCCTTAACGCTTCCAACGGAGCTTCCTTTTTCTGGAATAACGGAACTGCAAATAGTTCATTAACTGTAAGCACATCAGGAAGCTATGCTGCCCGTGTAAAAGATAATCAGGGATGTTTATCTCCCTATTCGGCTGCTATACTTGTTGATGTTAAACCATTACCCTCTAAACCGGGTATCAGACAAATAGGCACTTACACGCTTTTAGCTGAAAACAATATCAATGACGGAGATCATGTCTGGCAATTGGACGGTGTCAACCTAACAGAAAACAGCGCCACTTTGAAGGCGGTAAAAGCCGGCCAGTATGTGGTTAATAATACGGTTATTTACAGCCCTGTACTGACTTGTTTCTCAGAATTCTCTGATCCGTTTGTATTTAATTTGGATCCTTCCGGTGAAGAAGTAAGTGTTTATCCTAATCCAAGTGACAACGGATCTTTTACAATTGAGACTATCGCTGACCTAAAAAATGCCGCGGTTCAGATATATGACATGAATGGAAGACTTCTTCAGAGCTATCCTTCTTTAAACTTTAATCAGCGCAAGTTTATCAATATGTCCTCTTTTTCAAATGGAACTTATATTTTATCTATACAGGCAGAAGGTTTCAAAAAGGCGAAAAAGATCATGATTAACCGGTAAGAAGTTTACTTTTTTAAAGAGAACAGAAAGGCTCCTTTCTGTTCTCTTTTTTTATTTATTTTCATGTAATTTAGCATCTTGAAATACGTTTTCATTGGGGTTAGAATGAAGGAAATACTTCGTTTCAGACTTAATTTTACAAATTAATTATTTGATGATCTGACACTCCGGTTTCTAACTGTGCATGGATTAAAATAGTGGATGAGTAAGGAAGTATATCAAAACCCAAACTAATACTTTAAATTTGCCAGAATTTTTGAGCTTCCAACTCGGATAATTAAGGAATTAACCTCTGAATAATATTTAAACATATACTAATGCTTGATAAATTTTTTACTTCTTACTTCTTGCGTATCTGGCTGTTATTTACTTTAATTCCTTTGGCATCAAGTGCTCAGATCAGGGTAACCACACCGGTTGAAAGAGCTGTTTATCAACGGGAAATAAATGGGCAGGCAACTGTTTCCGTTACAGGAAATTATACAGCTCCGGTAGATAAAATAGAAATCCATGCCGTTCCGGTTCTTGCCGGACAAGGAGTAGAGACAGCCTGGGCCGTATTACAGGACAAACCTACAGGTGGTGTTTTTAGTGGCTCGATTCGTCTCTTAGGCGGTTGGTACACACTTGAGGTCAGAGGCTTGAAGGACGGAAAACTTGTTGGCCAGTCTGCAGTAGTTTCCAGAATGGGCGTAGGTGAAGTTTTTATTATTGCCGGACAATCCAATGCACAAGGTATTGATTATACAAGTCCACCTGCAACAGACGACAGGGTTAACTACATTGATCAGGACAACTCGGTAAACTCGCTTACCAATCCCCCCTATCCGATTTTTAAAATGATTGATTCCAAAATAGTAACCATGGGACCAAGAGGAAAAGGAGCCTGGTGCTGGGGAATTCTGGGTGACTTGCTTACTAAAAAGCTGAATGTTCCGGTGTTGTTCATCAACGCGGCCTGGGAAGGAACTGCCATTAAAAACTGGCAGGAAAGCAGCCAGGGAATCAGAACACAGAATTCGTTTGGATTTTATTATCCGGAACAGATGCCTTACGGAAACCTTCGTATTTCCATGCGGAATTATGGCAAAGAGTTTGGTGTACGTTCTATTTTGTGGATGCAGGGTGAAACTGATACTTATCCTTTGGCAACGAAATACGATGACTATAAAAACCGGTTCCAAGCATTAATAAATAAACTGGGAGCTGATATAGGAGGACGTGTAACATGGGTAGTTGCCCGCACATCCCGGAGCACCAGCGATAAGGGCGTTTCAATCACTAGCCCCGAAGTAATCGGTGCACAAAATGCCGTTATAAATGGTCTTTTCAGCTCTGCTTATCCCGGCCCGGAAACAGACCCTCTTTTCCCTGAAAGAGCAGATGGGACACATTTTACAACTACAAAGGGCGTTACGATTCTTGCTAATGCCTGGAATGATGTGCTCAACAATAATTTTTTTGCTACTGTAAGCCCTCTTGCATTGGCACCTGTTCCCAGTATTACCAGTATTTGTGCAGATAATAATACTTCATTGACATTAACTTTGCCGGCAGGTTATTCTTCTTACAGCTGGTCTAATGGTGCTACCGGCAGAACACTGACCGTCACTAACCCGGGAGAATACAGTGCTCTGGTGGGAGATGCCTCAGGCAATCTTGTTCATAGTCAAAAACTTATTGTTTCATCATCAGTCAAACCGGTTACACCAACCATCCTGCAATCCGGATCACAGCAGGCTTGTGCTGATTCGGCTTTTACTTTCTCCGTAAACGGTACTGATGCATATAGCTGGTACAAACAGGGAACCACAACAGCACTGGCTACAACTCCTTCTTTCTCTGTATCAGAAGCAGGAAGCTATGTTGTAAGAAGCCAGAATGTTTTTGGATGTACGTCAGATAATTCTGCTGCTTCATCACTGACTTACCGTCCTGACCTTCCTAAGCCAACCATTGCTAAATCAGGTCCTTTCACGATTATGGCTTCCATTTCACAAGCTGGTTTAAATGAACAGTATGACTGGAAAAGAAATGAAACAATACTGTTGAATCATGCCGGCATTATCAAAACCGATACGTCAGGGAAATATTCAGCACGTGCAAGAGTAACTTTTGTCTCAGGCAGCAATTCCCTCGTATGCTATTCTCCTTTTTCTGATTCGCAGGAAGTAGTTACAAATGAAAAAAATGATGTGGTTATTTTTCCTAATCCCGGTATAACGGAGGATCTTTATATTGAATCAAGGGAAAATATGAGAAATGCAGAAATCACGGTTTATGACCTTACTGGCAGGATTATATTATCACAAAAGCAGGATTTGACTAGCAGAGTCAGAATTCAGGTAAGAAATCTGACCACAGGGAAATACATCATTCGTGTCAAAAATGATGAAGTGGATCTAACCAAGCAGATCATGATCAGGTAATATTATTTCTTAAAAAATTACTAAATAAGCTTCGGGCATCCGGAGCTTATTTAGTATGATACTAATTTGACAAAAGAAAAAGTAAAGAATTTGATTGATAAATTTGCAAAGGTTAATTTTGACAGCAACGCAGTAAAAAAGATTTTGTATGTACAATCTTATGGATTGTGAATTGCAGAACATTAAATCGAATTTCAGATCATGAATAATAACTATCTTCCTTCCGATTATTTACCGATTATTGTTCAATTTCTTCTGGCAGCTGGTTTTATCGGTGGTACCATGATTGTAACACACCTGATTGGGCCAAGCCGTAAAAGCAAGCTGAAAGATGATCCGTTTGAATGCGGAATTCCATCGGTTGGTGATGCAAGAACTCCTATCTCGGTCAAGTACTTTTTAATAGCTATTCTTTTTGTGCTTTTTGACGTTGAGGTAATATTTATGTATCCGTGGGCAGTTAATTTTAAACAACTGGGAATGTTTGGGTTCGTAGAAATGTTATTGTTTATGGCATTGCTTCTTTCCGGATTTTACTACATTATCCGTAAAGGCGTTTTGAACTGGGAAGAGTAGATTATAATCATCGTAATCAGAAGAGTTATGAAAGAAGTAACAATAGCGGAAGCACCGCAGGGACATAGCGGATCAGGTTTTTTTGCCACCTCATTTGATGAGGCTATTGGTCTTGCAAGAAGTTACTCATTATGGCCATTACCGTTTGCGACATCCTGCTGTGGTATTGAATTTATGGCTACTATGGGAGCTCACTACGATATATCACGTTTCGGATCTGAACGACCAAGTTTCTCACCGCGCCAGGCAGATTTACTCATGGTAATGGGTACGATTGCTAAAAAAATGGCACCGGTAGTAAAGCAGGTTTACCTTCAGATGGCTGAGCCACGCTGGGTTTTAGCAGTGGGTGCTTGTGCATCAAGCGGAGGTATTTTTGATACATACAGCGTTTTACAGGGAATTGACCGTATTATCCCGGTTGATATCTATGTACCGGGCTGTCCTCCACGTCCTGAACAAATTATTGACGGATTAATGGGTATTCAAAAACTGGCGCAAAACGAAAAACTTCGTCGCAGAAATACGGACGAGTATAAGGAACTTTTGGAATCCTATAATATTCAATAATTACCTATGCTAAGCAATCAGGAAGTAGCCGAAGAGCTATTGGGAAAATTTGGTGATCAGGTATTTGACTTTGAAGAACCTTATGGCTTACTGACACTTTCCACAACCCGGGAAGAAATCATTCCGGTCCTGGATTTTTTGAATAAGCATAAAACCTATCAGATTAACTTTCTTACGGATTTAACCGGTGTTCACTATCCGGAAAATACCGGAGGAGAATTTGCTGTGGTTTATCATGTACACAGCTTTATCCATAATTTCAGAATTCGTATTAAAGTATTTCTTGCAGAGTCAGATATTCACATCCCGACAGCAACTGTACTTTATGCCTGCGCCAACTGGATGGAGCGTGAAACGTATGACTTCTTCGGAATTCTGTTTGACGGACATCCAAACCTGGTACGTATTCTGAACATTGAAGAAATGGATTATTTTCCGATGCGTAAAGAATATGGTCTGGAAGATGCTACACGTGAAGATAAAATTGACGCACTTTTTGGTCGATGACCTATTAGGAAAAGAGTAAGTTATGGCAGATATTGAATTGTTACCACATAATGTTCCTTCCAAATCAGAATTACCTGAGTTGATTGAGGAGCTTACTACCCTTAACCTTGGCCCTACGCATCCGGCAACACATGGTATTTTCCAGAACATCCTTCAGATGGACGGTGAAAAAATCGTTTCCGGAGAACAGACCATTGGCTATATACACAGAGCATTTGAAAAAATTGCTGAAAGACGTCCGTTCTATCAGCTGACTACGCTTACGGATCGCATGAACTATTGTTCGTCGCCAATCAACAATTTTGGCTGGCATATGACGATGGAAAAGTTCCTGCAGATTGAAGTTCCAAAACGTGCGCAATACATCCGCGTAATCATGATGGAGCTTGCCCGTATTTCTGATCACCTAATCTGTAACAGTATCTTAGGTGTGGATTCAGGTGCTTTTTCGGGATTCCTTTACGTAATGCAAAAACGTGAGGATATTTATGAAATCTACGAAGAGGTCTGCGGTGCACGTCTGACAACAAACATGGGCCGTATCGGTGGCATGGAGCGTGATTTGTCAAGTACAGCAATCCGGAAGATCCGCGAGTTTATTAAAAGCTTTCCTCCTGTTCTAAGTGAGTTTGACAAATTGATGAGCCGTAACCGTATTTTCATGGACCGGGTTATCAACGTTGGACCAATCTCTTTGGAACGTGCACTTTCATATGGCTTTACGGGACCAAATCTGCGTGCTGCCGGACTTGATTATGATGTTCGCGTGATGAATCCTTATTCATCCTACGAAGATTTTGATTTCAGCATTCCGATAGGTCAAAGCGGCGATACTTTTGACCGGTACAACGTACGGATGGAAGAAATGTGGCAGAGCCTGAAAATAGTGGAACAAGCATTGGAAAACCTTCCTGAAGGCCCCTATTTCGCTGATACCCCGGAATATTATCTTCCAGCTAAAAAAGAAGTATACAGCAATATGGAAGCACTTATTTACCATTTCAAAATTGTTATGGGAGAAATAGATGCACCAATTGGAGAGGTTTATCACGCAGTGGAAGGTGGAAACGGCGAACTTGGATTTTATCTGATCAGCGATGGCGGAAGAGCTCCATACCGTTTACATTTCCGTCGCCCTAGTTTTATTTATTATCAAGCCTTTCCAGAGATGTGCAAAGGAAGTACGCTTTCAGATGCTATTCTTACGATGAGTAGCCTAAACGTTATTGCAGGAGAGCTGGACGCATAAATCAGATTGATATTTGATTTCAAAAGATCATATTAAAGAAATGACTGAAACACCAAATTACGTTGCGTTTACTCCGGAACGACTGGCGAAAGTAAAAGAAACCATTGCAAAATATCCAGAGGGCCGTCAAAAATCGGCTCTTCTTCCTGTTTTACACATTGCCCAGGAACAATGGGGATGGGTCAGCAGTGAAGTGATGGATTATGTAGCTGAATTGTTAAGCATTGAACCGGTTGAGGTTTATGAGGTAGCTTCGTTTTACACGATGTATCATCTGGATCCGGTTGGAAAACATGTCATTGAATACTGCCGTACAGGTCCTTGCTGCCTGATGGGTGGTGAAGAAATATATGATTATTTAAAACAAAAGCTTGGCATTCAGGCCGGACAAACTACACCTGACGGTCTGTTTACGATTAAAGAAGTGGAATGCCTTGCAGCTTGCGGCTGGGGGCCGGTTTTTCAGATACGTGAGAAATTTTACATGCATCTGACCCGGGAACGTGTGGATGAGATCATAGAAGAGTTGAGCAAATAAGCCTTTTATAAGCTGAAAATAGTATCCTGAAAATGGCTAAAAAAATATTAACGGAGCATATCAATGTTCCAGGTATTGAAACTTTTGAGGTATATCGCAAACAAGGCGGTTATGCTGCTGTTGAAAAAGTAATAAAAACCATGTCCTCGGAAGAGGTCGTGGAAGAAGCTAAGAAATCCGGGATACGCGGACGAGGTGGTGCAGGATTTCCGATGGGAATGAAATGGGGCTTTTTGGCAAAACCTGAAGGTGTTCCCCGTTATCTGGTTTGCAATGCAGATGAATCAGAGCCGGGTACTTTCAAGGATCACCATTTGATGAAATCAATTCCTCACTTGCTTATTGAAGGAATGATCGTTTCCAGCTATGCTTTGGGAGCGAATAAGTCTTTTATATATGTTCGTGGAGAACTTATGTATGTAATCAGAATCCTTGAAAAAGCTATTGAAGAAGCGAAAGCAAATGGTTTTTTAGGTAAAAATATATTAGGCAGCGGTTATGATCTGGAACTTGTAGTACAGCCTGGTGGTGGTGCTTACATTTGCGGTGAAGAAACGGCTTTGCTGGAATCTTTGGAAGGTAAAAGAGGAAATCCTCGTAATAAGCCGCCATTTCCTGCGGTGAAAGGTTTATACCAAAGCCCGACCGTAGTTAATAATGTTGAGTCCATTGCCAATATGCCATGGGTTATCAACAATGGCGGTGATGCTTATGCCGCTATTGGGATCGGAAGAAGTACCGGAACAAAACTTATTTCAGCGTCGGGGCATATCCAAAAACCAGGCGTTTATGAGATTGAGCTAGGACTTAGTGTTGATGAATTTCTGAACTCGGATGAATATTGCGGTGGAATCAGAAAGGGACATCATCTGAAAGCATTGGTTGCGGGAGGTTCTTCAGTACCGATTTTACCTGCGCATCTGATCACAAAAACAGCTGCTGGCGAAGATCGTCTGATGAGTTATGAATCGTTATCGGATGGTGGTTTTGCAACAGGTACGATGTTAGGTTCAGGAGGTTTTATTGTTTTTGATGAAACGGCTTGTATTGTTCGTAATACCTGGAACTTCTCCCGTTTTTATCACCACGAATCATGCGGTCAGTGCAGCCCATGCCGTGAAGGTACAGGCTGGATGGAAAAAGTGCTTCACCGGATTGAGCATGGCCACGGAAGTCTGCACGATATAGATCTGCTTGTTGATGTTGCCCGTAAAATTGAGGGAAATACAATTTGTCCTTTAGGTGACGCAGCTGCCTGGCCAATTGCCAGTGCTATCCGTCATTTCCGCGACGAATTTGAATGGCATATTACGAACCCAAAGGAAGCTACCCAACCGGGAGCTGTATTTATGGGTGCTGTTTTAGCATAATTTGAAAGAGGTTTAAATACCCATTTCCCGTATGCTGAATATTATTTCAGACAGATAACCGGGATTTGATATATAGATTTAAGTAACTAAGACGATTATTGATGTCTTGATATGGAAGAAGTAAAACCTCAGTTAATAAAAATAACCTTTGACGGCATTGAAGTCGAAGTAGAACCGGGCACTACGATCATGCAGGCAGCACGTAAAATTGCTGAAGCTGATGAGAGTCAGGGGCACTTGGTACCACCTGCCATGTGTTATTACAAACCACTTCCCACTTCAGGTGGAAAATGCCGTGCTTGTCTGGTCCGGGTTGCTGCTGGTTCTGCAAAAGATCCGCGTCCGATGCCAAAGCTGGTTCCTTCATGCATTACACAGGTTCAGGAAGGTATGATCGTTGAAAATACGACCAATGAAGCTGTTCTGGATACGCGTAAAAGTATAGTAGAGTTTTTATTGATCAATCACCCGCTTGACTGCCCTGTTTGTGACCAGGCCGGTGAATGTCATCTTCAGGATTTCTCTTTTGAGCATGGTTCAGTAAAAACACGTTACGAAGAAGACCGCAGAACGTTTGATAAAATAGATATTGGCCCGTTTATTCAGCTGCACATGACGCGTTGTATCTTGTGCTATCGTTGTGTGTATACGGCTGACCAGATTACGGATAAACGTGTTCATGGCGTCATGAATCGCGGCGATGCTTCTGAAATCAGTACGTATATCGAAAAAGCAATTGATAATGATTTCTCAGGAAATGTTATTGATGTTTGCCCGGTAGGCGCTTTAACAGATAAAACATATCGTTTCAAGAATCGTGTTTGGTTCTCTAAACCAGTCGATGCACATTGTGATTGCGAGAAATGCAGCGGAAAAGTAACGTTGTGGTACCGTGGAGAGGAAGTGATTCGTGTAACAGCCCGCAAAAATATGTGGGGTGAAGTGAACGAATTCATCTGCAATACATGCCGTTTTGAAAGGAAAAAAACCAGTGACTGGACTATTGAGGGGCCAACAAAAGTAAAACGCAGCTCTGTAATTTCGGCTAATAAATACCGTAAGGATCTTATTGCAAAGCCTGATTTTGCACTTAAACTTGCAGCAACGCAGTTCAAGCCAATCGACGACGACCGGGAATACACAACAGACCGTGATACGATTCGTCATCAAAGTATAGAAAATAACGATAAGGCAAACCACCGCTCGTTATTAGCAGAGAAAAATAAATAATTTCTGCAGGCCATATTTAACCATGAACTAAGAAAATGGAATTAACGGAGTTTATAATCAAGACCATAACAATCCTGGTTGTTTTTGTTTTAACGCTGGTGATCGCTATGTACTCTACCTGGGGAGAGCGCAAAGTGGCTGGTTTTATTCAGGACAGGATGGGACCTAACAGAGCAGGCCCGGGAGGATTACTACAGCCTCTGGCGGATGCAGGTAAAATGTTTTTTAAAGAAGACTTTATTCCTGCACTTGCTAATAAATGGCTGTTTATTTCAGGACCAAGTTTGGCTATGCTGACTGCATTGCTGGCCAGTGCGGTGATTCCTTTTGGCAGCACATTCCGTTATGACGGCGTAGAAGTTGTGCTTCAAGGCGTAGAATCCAACATTGGTATTCTTTATGTTTTTGGTGTAGTTGCACTCGGCGTTTATGGTATTATGATTGGTGGCTGGGCTTCAAACAATAAGTTTTCTCTACTTGGTGCCATTCGTGCAGCTTCTCAGAATATCAGTTATGAAGTAGCTATGGGACTTTCCCTGATTGCTATTTTAATGATGAGCAGTTCTTTGTCCCTTGGTGAAATTGTGTCGCAGCAGCATGGAGGAAACTGGAACATTTTCTATCAGCCGCTGGGTTTTATTATTTTCCTGACCTGTTCTTTTGCTGAATGTAACCGTGTTCCTTTCGACTTACCTGAATGTGAAACGGAGCTTGTAGGTGGATACCATACGGAATATGGAAGTATGAAACTTGGATTTTACCTGTTCGCAGAGTACATAAATATGTTCGTATCTTCGGCTATTATTTCTGTTCTTTATTTTGGCGGATATAATTATCCGGGAATGGATTGGGTTTACAATCAATTGACAGCTGCATTAGGAACTACAACAGGCCATAATATCGCTACCCTGATCGGTACCGGTGTGTTTTTTGGAAAAGCATTGTTCTTCATCTTTTTCTATATGTGGGTTAGATGGACACTTCCACGTTTCCGTTATGACCAGTTGATGAATTTGGGCTGGAAAAAACTAATTCCATTGGCTATTATTAATATTATTATCACCGGAGCTAGTGTGCTTTTCTTAAAGCCATACATTACTGCTTTGTTGAACTAAGTAACAAAAAATCACTATTGCCATGCAATTGACAAATCGCTCGAAGCAAGTAAGCAATAAAGAAATGACGCTGATGGAACGCGCCTACCTGCCCGCTATTGCGACGGGTCTGGCGATTACGTTAAAGCACTTTTTCGCAAAAAAAGTGACCATTCAGTATCCGGAAGTGAAACGGTATTTAGGACCGGTTTTCCGTGGAAGACATATCCTTAAAAGAGATGAAGATGGCCGGGAACGCTGTACTGCCTGCGGATTATGCGCTGTAGCTTGTCCGGCAGAAGCAATTTCTATGATTGCAGCGGAACGTGAAAAAGGAGAAGAAACTCTTTACAGAGAAGAAAAATATGCTGCGGTTTACGAAGTAAATATGCTGCGCTGCATTTTCTGTGGATTGTGTGAGGAAGCTTGTCCGAAGCAAGCTGTATATTTACGTCACGACGAGTTTATTCCTGTATTTGATGATCGTAATCAGGTAATCTGGGGAAAAGATTTACTGGTAGAAGATATGAACAATCGTTATACCCGTGAAGCCTGGACTAAAGAGGAAGCGCATATTCTGGACAGAAAGAGGGCAAATGGTGAAGTTACCAACGTTGTTCCAAGAGCTATTCCCTGATTGACCTTTCCATTGAATCAGCAATTCAAAATATATTATGAATCCGACGCTATCTTTTTTTTACTTTTTGTCTTTTTTAACTGTGCTTAGTGCATTGATGGTTATTCTATCAAAAAACCCTATTCACAGCGTACTTTATCTTATTCTGACGTTTTTTACGCTTTCAGGACATTATATTTTATTGAATGCGCAATTCCTTGCGGCGGTGAATATTATCGTTTATGCAGGCGCAATCATGGTATTATTCCTTTTTGTGATCATGTTCCTTAACGTTAAGGATATTCATGAAGAAGCAAAGAATAGCTTAACCAAAATTGCAGCAGCTATTGTAGGCGGAACTGTATTTGTAATTCTATTTGGTGCTTACCGTAAAACAGCAATGCCTGTCAGCGATCCAAATACATTTGATTCTCAGGTGGGAATGATTGAAAATCTGGGGAAATTATTATTCCGTGAATATTTACTCCCTTTTGAATTAGCTTCAATCTTGCTTTTAGTAGCAATGGTAGGTGCAGTGATGTTAGGTAAGAGAGAAATTGGAGAGAGACATTTTTAGTCGATTCAAGAAATATTATTTTGCAGGAAGCGGATCGTAATTGATTCGCTTTTTGCGTTTTTAAGGAGTTTCATTTATTGAATAAATATGAGATCTAATCGAGAACCACCCAAGAACGAGCAGTTATAATTACTTGCTATAAACAAGATGTTCCAGAGGAGCAAAACAATAAAAGGAGCAATCACTTTCGAAATTGCTCCTTTTATAAATAATATTACTGACGCTATCTCCTACTCCACCTCAGCATAAGCCTCAACCGGAATACAAGAACAAATCAAATTTCTGTCACCATAGGCACTATCTACACGGCTGACGCTTGGCCAGAATTTATTGAAACGTAAATGAGGCAATGGGAACGCAGCTTTTTCACGACCGTAAGCATGTTCCCAAACATCAGCCAAAACAACGCGTGATGTATGAGGAGCATTTTTAAGTACATTATCAACTTTATCCGCAGTACCTTCTTCCACTTCACGAACTTCATTTCTGATTGCAATCATAGTGTCACAGAAACGGTCCAGCTCCGCTTTTGATTCTGATTCAGTTGGCTCAATCATCAAGGTGCCCGCTACCGGGAAAGATAATGTGGGTGCGTGGAAACCATAATCCATCAAACGTTTAGCTAAATCCTCAGCCTCAACGCCTACTGCTTTAAACGGACGGCAATCAAGAATCATCTCATGTGCACAACGTCCGTTTGTTCCTGTATAAAGAACTTCATAATGACCAGCAAGACGTTCCTTGATATAGTTAGCGTTTAGAATCGCATATTTGGTAGCATTGGTAAGTCCTTCACCACCCATCATCGCAATGTAAGCGTATGAAATGGTAAGAATACTAGCACTTCCATAAGGTGCAGCAGAAACCGCTCCTGCCTGTCCGGCAGTTAAATGTTCCGATTGTTTTCCAAGATTAACGTGACCAGGAAGGAATGGAATTAAATGTTCTCCAACTCCAATTGGGCCTACACCTGGTCCGCCACCACCGTGAGGAATACAAAATGTTTTATGCAGGTTCAGGTGACAAACGTCAGCTCCGATAGAAGCAGGACTGGTCAGACCAACCTGTGCATTCATGTTGGCACCATCCATATAAACCTGTCCGCCAAAGGAATGAATCATTGAACAGATTTCAATGATACTTTCTTCGTAAACACCATGTGTTGAAGGATATGTAACAAGCAAACAGGAAAGCTCATCTTTATATTTCTCTGCTTTCTCTCTCAGATCAGCAACATCAATATTTCCGCGTTCATCACATTTGGTAACGACCACTTTCATACCCGCCATCACAGCAGACGCAGGATTGGTTCCATGTGCAGAAGACGGGATTAAAGCTACATTACGGTGATGATCTCCTCTGCTTTCATGATAACCACGAATAGCCATAAGTCCTGCATATTCTCCCTGTGCACCTGAATTTGGCTGCATGGACATGGCCGCAAAACCTGTGATTTCACACAACCATGCGCTTAACTCAGCAACCAGCTGTCCATAACCCAAAGCCTGGTTTGCAGGGACAAAAGGATGCAATGATCCAAATTCCGGCCAGGTCAATGGAATCATTTCGGCCGTAGCATTCAGCTTCATCGTGCAGCTTCCCAGAGAAATCATTGAATGAACCAAAGAAAGATCTTTGTTTTCAAGCGATTTCAGGTAACGAAGCATTTCGTGTTCCGTATGGTAAGAACTGAAAACAGGATGGGTTAAGTAAGAAGAAGTCCGAACCAGATTTTCAGGAATATTAAAATCCATTTCTTCATCAATCACCATTTCTCCCTGAAATCCTGAAACCTCAGCAAATAAATTCAGAAGTGCTATAACGTCGTCAAAAGTCTTAGCCTCATCAAAAGATACACTAACACTGTCATCTTTGTTATAACGAAGATTAATCGCCCACTTCAACGCATTTTCTCTAAGCTTGCTTGAAAGCGGCGTTTTAATCGTAACGGTATCAAAATAATTGGTGGTTATCACTTCATAATGAAACTTCTTGATGGTTTCTACAAATAAACGTGTTAACCCATGTACCCGTGAAGCAATATTTTTAATTCCTTCCGGACCGTGATAAACGCTGTAAGCTCCTGCAATGACAGCAAGTAAAACCTGTGCAGTACAGATATTTGAAGTTGCTTTTTCGCGACGGATATGCTGTTCACGTGTCTGAAGGGCCATTCTTAAAGCACGGTTTCCTTCGGCATCAACAGACACTCCAATTATACGGCCAGGAATCTGACGTTTGAAAGCATCTTTTGTAGCAAAATAAGCCGCATGCGGACCACCGTAACCCATAGGAACACCGAAACGTTGTGAAGAACCAACCACAATGTCGGCACCCATTTCACCCGGTGCTTTCAGTAATGTTAATGCTAATAGATCCGCCGCAACGGCTACAGTAATATTAACCTCGTGTGCTGCTGCAATAAAATCGGAATAATCTATTACTTCACCATTCGTAGCAGGATATTGTACCAGTACACCGTAGATATTTTCATCTGTTAGATCTACTGTTGCATGATTTCCTACAACCACATCTATTCCAATCGGTTTTGCTCTTGTGTAGATCAAATCAATGGTTTGCGGATGGCAAAGCTCAGAAACAAAAAATGTGTCTGCTTTTTTCTTTGCGCCAGGGCGAAGGCTATGAAGCATTGTCATCGCTTCAGCTGCTGCCGTAGCTTCATCCAAAAGAGAAGCATTAGCGATTTCCATCCCCGTCAGATCTGTAATAACAGTCTGAAAGTTCAGAAGCATTTCTAATCTTCCCTGTGCAATTTCAGCCTGATAAGGTGTATAAGCCGTATACCAGGCCGGATTTTCAAGAATATTCCTTAAAATGACATTGGGCGTGATCGTATCGTAGTATCCGGTTCCGATGTAAGTTTTCAGGATAGCATTTTTACGCGCCAGTTTCTTAATTCCGTCCAAAAAATCTTTTTCAGACTTTGGATTTGGCAAATTCAAAGGCTTTTGCAGGCGAATAGCAGCAGGAAGCGTTTGGGCAATCAATTCATCCAGAGAAGATGCTCCAACCGTGTGTAACATTTCCTGTAATTCCTGCTCACTTTTACCGTGATGACGGCTTTCGAATTTTTCCTGGCTTCGAAGATTGATTTTCATTATTTGGAGCTAACGAGACCGTTAATAGTTGGTTATAAAATACAAAAGTAAGCAAAACCAGTCAAATCTCTGAGAGATATCGGAATGCTTACTCTTGAATATGTTCAAAAATCAATAAAATTTTCTTTTCAGTGTTTAGGACAGCCGCAGTCTGTTTTGCGCTTGAATATTCCAAGGATTTTTTTGGATTTCGGCTTTTGATATCCCCGGTTTTTTTTCCTGTTGTTAGAAAACATTTCTGACTTAAGATGCTCCGGAGCAGCGTTTACCTGCTGAATACCAGAAAAGCCTAAAAGAAATCCCGACAGAAGAAATAATTCAATAAATTTTTTCATAATTCTTTATTTTTATCCGGTCACTACCTTACTATTGAACGTATCCGTTTGTGCTATAAGTATATGAATCAGAAGCTTTAAATTCTCAATCCGCAAAGACGTTGCTCTATTACCCTCTTACCAGCTCAATTATCGTAATTTCCGGCAGAATACCTACACGGCCCGGGTAACCTAAATAGCCAAAGCCCCGATTAACATACAAATGTTGATTATTTTCAGAATAAAGTCCAGCCCATTCCTTATACCGGTATTGAACAGGGCTCCATTTAATACCTGCCACTTCTACACCAAACTGCATACCGTGTGTATGACCGGCAAAAGCCAGATCAATGTCATTGTATTTTGGAAGTACCTGTGCGCGCCAGTGACTTGGATCATGGGAAAGTAATATTTTTACAGGGTAATCTTCCGCTCCCTGATATGCTTTTTCCAGATTACCGTATTTGGCAAAATTTCCTGCTCCCCAGTTCTGGATTCCAATCAGGCCAATTTCTTCATTATCCACACGAATGGCACGATTCTCGTCCAGCATCAGGTTCCAGCCCAGTAAGGCATGTGCCTTTTTCAAATCAGCAAGGTTGCTGTTTTTTTCCTGTTGTGAACCCCATTGATAATAATCACCATAATCATGATTACCTAAAATAGAATGCACACCTAAAGGAGCTTTTACTTTCTCAAAAATGTTGATATACTCTTTGACTTCGACAGCACGATCATTGACCAGATCGCCCGTAAAAAAAGCAATATCCGGTTTTTCTCTCATTAACATTTCAACACCTCCTTTTACCGCTGTTTTGTTAAAAAAGCTGCCGGAGTGAATATCGGAAAGCTGGGCAATCTTCATTCCGTGAAATGCTTTTGGAAGATTTTTCAGAACAACTTTTACTCTGCGAATCCTATAGTCATGAGCTCCGGATATTATACCAAAAACAAAAGTACCCATTAAGGCTGATCCTGCTACCAGCGCAGTTGTTTCAAGAAACTGCGAACGGGGTATACGGGGAGCATCAGGAGTAATCGGATCAACAGGAACCGGAGCTACCGAAGGAATAAAATAACTGATAATCCACTGAATCAGGCGACGCGCATCATCAATCAACAGAAAGAAGACAACAAGTAACTTGGACAGATATGGAATGGCTATTCCTGCAATAACAAACGTTCTGGTAGTACGGTTGAAAAAATCAGCTGGCAGGAACTGCATCATTACATAGGCAAATAATGTCAGTGAAGTAAATCCCCAGTATGCAAGTGTAATGCCTCTTTGTGTTGGCTGAGAGAAATTCCTGATTACAAAACGTAATGCCTGCCAAACATACCAGTCGATACCAAAAAGTACAACGGTTAATACTATAAAAATAAGGGTACGGTTCATTCCTGTCACATCTGTATATGTGAGGATTAACATCCGTTATCTTTTTCTCGTTCGGCAGGTGAAATTTTTATTTGGAGAAATTTGTAATTTTAGCGTTCATTAAAAATATTTATTATGCCTGAATTTGATTTTAAACGTTTTCACATCCGTTCCATGAACGCCGGCTCCGGTGAAGAGCGGGCTGCTATTAATCAGGAATTAAAAGATCTTTATGCATCTCTTTCGGAAGAAGATAAGAGTGTTTTTAACGAGCAGCTTCAAAAGTTTCTGATTAGTGAAACTGCCCGTGTAAAATCAGACTACGAATCTATTCATGGATTAGGCAGCCCAAACTGATGTTTTCTGTCATTTAATTAAGGTTTGGATCAATTGGATAATGCGCAATAGAGCGGTATTCCCCACCCATCGTTTTCAATATTTCGCGCCAAAAACTGGTAGGTGATGTTGTGAAGAGGAAATCCGATGTGGTTTGCGTAACAATCCATGAATCCTGAGCCAGTTCCTCTTCGATCTGCCCGCCACTCCATCCGGAATAACCAATAAAAAACCGGACATCTTCAGCTGTCAGCGTATTGATGTTAAGAAGCGTTTTCACCTGCTCAAAATCGCCGCCCCAAAAAACATTTGGCATAATTTCAGCACCACCTGATATGAGATCAGGCCTTTTGTGAATAAAATGCAGCGTATTCTTTTCTACCGGTCCGCCTAAATGCAATGGTATATCCTGATAAATGGTATCTTCCAGTACATCGCCTAGAAATAAATCTGTTACCTGATTCAGTACAAACCCAAAACTTCCCTGCTCATTGTATTCACATAGAAGAATGACGCCTCTCTCAAAATTAGGATCACCCAGATAGGGCTTGGCAATCAATAAAGAACCTTTGGATAGATTTTTTGTAATGGCCATTTTATGTGAATTTAACTATTAAAAAACCAAATATGTCTTATTTTGAGTAACATTACCCAACTTTTATATTTCCCGTTAATAACGAAAAAACTAAATTTTAATTTAAAAACCCAATACATACCTGTTTAAAATATGGCTCTTGTAAGATCAGTTCGCGGAAACCATCCTCAGTTTGGTGAAAATTGCTGGTTAGCAGAAAATGCAACGGTTGTTGGAGATGTCATCATGGGCGAACATTGTACCGTCTGGTTTAATGCCGTAGTACGGGGAGATGTCAACAGCATCCGGATCGGAGATTATTCCAATGTTCAGGATGGCGCAGTGATCCATTGTACGTACCAGAAAAACGGTACTTATATTGGCAATTATGTATCCATTGCCCACAATGCCATTGTACACGGTTGTACAATTGAAGATCATGTGTTGATCGGCATGGGTTCGATTATAATGGATGGAGCTGTAATTGGCACCGGTTCTATTATAGCCGCCGGCGCCATTGTAACACAAAATACAAAAGTGCCGCCGGGAACCATTTATGCAGGAAACCCTGCAAAATACTTGAAAGATATTTCTCCTGATCTGGGAGCAATTATCGACAGGACTGCCAACAATTATATTACTTATTCGGATTGGTTTAAGGAAGAAGAATGAGGATGATGACTAAAAAGCCTTACTCCTCAACCATTCCCTTTCTTGCATTGAAATAACCTTTGATAACAGTAAAAGTAGTGATCGCCAAAAAGAACAGGATGATGTAATGAACGTAATCCACAATCCAGGGAAAGCGTTCGCCGAATAAAAAACCTCCACCTGTAAGAGCGCCTATCCAGATTGCGCCCCCAACTACATTATTAAGGATAAAGGAAGGAAAGGACATTTTAGCAACGCCTGCTAAAATAGGAGCAAAAGTTCTGACTATTGGCAAGAACCGGCTGACAATCAATGTTCTGCTTCCGTATTTGTCAAAGTATTTTCGGGTAGTTTGTAAATGTTTTTTCTTGAAGAAAAATGAATCTGGTCGGTTTTCAAACATATCCCCGAAGTATTTGCCAAAGATATAACCTGTCAATGAACCGATTACAGCTGCGGCAAACATGCACAATAGAAGAATTCCGATGGGCACCTGTAAAATACCCGTTCCGCAAAATACGCCTGCCAGAAAAACCAGATAGTCGCCGGGAAGAAAAAAAGCAAAAAACAGGCCGTTTTCAGCAAATACAATAAAGGTGATTACTAGCAATCCGCCCGTGCGGATCAACTCCTCCGAATTTAGCAGATATTGAAAAAAATCGACAATCGAATTCATAGATAATCTTAATAAGTTGGGCTGCAATATATTCATTGAAGCCCAACTTCAATTTTTTAAAATTAAGCATTTTCCGACAGTTCCAGCCAGCGCATTTCTTTGTCCGACTGAGCCTGTGTTATTTCTTCAATTTGTAATGCCCACGACGTAACTTCTACGTGTGAACCTCCGTTTTCCAGTTTTTCCAGCAACTGCGCTTTTTTCTTTTCCAGAGAAGCCATCTCTCCTTCCAGTGTTTCCAGTTCGCGCTGCTCTTTAAAACTTAGCTTTTTCTTTGGAGCTGCCGGAGCTGATATCACTTCTTTTACAGGCGCTGGTGATATAGCCTGAGCACTACCTTTTCCTGAAGCAGTATTTTTCTTTTCTGCTTCCATTTCATCCTGATAATCACGAAGCTCAGTGTAATTTCCTGGGAAATCACTAATTTTTCCTTCACCTTCAAAAACGAAAATATGCTCTACCAAACGATCCAAAAAGTATCTATCGTGCGAAACGATCATGATACAGCCTGGAAAATTCATCAAAAATTCTTCCAGAACATTCAGACTTGCAATATCCAGATCATTCGTAGGCTCATCCAGAATCAAGAAGTTAGGCTGTTTGATCAGGATCAAAAGCAACTGTAATCTTCTTTTTTCTCCTCCGCTTAATTTTGATATAAAATCATACTGCTTGGAAGGGGAAAACAAAAATGCTTGAAGTAAATGGCCAACTGTTACCGTTTCACCCGTACCAAGCTGAACCACCTCTGCAACATCTTTCACAATGTCAATAACACGCTGGGTTTCGTCAAAAACCAGATCGGTTTGTTTGTAATAGCCAAACTGTACTGTCTCTCCTTTTACTATCTTTCCTGTATCAGGTTCCAGCTCGCCGGTAATCATGTTCAGCAAAGTAGATTTTCCCATACCATTCTGACCCACAATCCCGATCCGGTCACCTTTTCGGAATGTATATTCAAAGTTTTTGATCAGCTGACGCTCACCAAATCCTTTGCTGACATTTTCCATTTCAATGATTTTGCTTCCCAAACGTGCTGTCCGTACGTTAAGCTCCATCTGCGAATCAAATTTTTTCTGACTTGCTTTTTCCTTTAATTCTTCAAAAGCATCCACGCGGTATTTTGCTTTGGTACCACGTGCTTTGGGCTGACGTCTGATCCAGTCCAGCTCCTTACGCATCAGGTTACGTGCTTTGTCAATTCCGGCCGCTTCCGATTCCTCACGCTCTGCTTTCTTTTCAAGGAAGTACGAATAATTCCCCTTATATGAATAAGCCGAACCATGATCCAGCTCCAATACCTGATTACAAACTGTATCCAGGAAATACCGGTCGTGGGTTACTACCAGAAGTGTGGTATTTTGTGTATTCAGATATTTTTCAAGCCATTCAACCGTATCAAGATCCAAATGGTTGGTTGGTTCATCCAGAATAAGAAGTTCAGGATCTTCAAGCAAAATTTTTGCTAAGGCAACACGTTTTTTCTGGCCTCCTGAAAGTGTTCCGTATAAGTTTTCTGTATTATGAATCCCTAAGCGTCCGAGTACTTCTTTTACTTTATATTCAAAATCCCAGGCTTTGTAGGTATCCATATCTTCCATCGCCTCAGACAATGCATCATGATTGTCTGTTTCAATCGCATGTTCATATTTTTTAACCGCTATGGCAACCGGATTATTAGAAGAAAAGATAACTTCTAAAACCGGTAAAGTTACGTCAAATGAAGGACTCTGATCCAGATAACCTACGCGGATGTCTTTACGGATACTGACGGATCCTTCCTGTGGTGGTATTTTGCCTGTTAAGATGTTGAGGAATGTTGTTTTCCCGGTTCCGTTCGTTCCGATAAGTGCTACTTTATCACCACGACTGATCCCGAAATTAATATTTTTAAAAAGCCATTGATCTCCAAAGGACTTCGCAATATTTTCTGCTGAAAGGTAATTCATAGGTAAAATTTGGATTCTATAACTACAAAGGTAGGATAGATATTAGAGAAGAAAGAAAAAATTCGTTTTGATAGGGTAAATACCATAATATTGCTACTTATTCTTTGTTATATGGTTCAATGAGAACACATTTTAAAAAATTATGTACAAAAAAATCTTAAACCTAATCCCAGTAATTTTAATTTGTTTGAATGCTTCTGCCCAGGACAGTAACTTCCAGAGTTACACACAAAAAATCGGCGGAAGTGCACTAGTATATGACATGGCTGCCATTCCCGGCGGTGAGTTCACAATGGGTAGCCCTGATTCTGAAAAAGGCCGCAGACCTGATGAAGGTCCGCAGCATAAAGTAAAGATTGAACCCTTCTGGATGGGGAAAACGGAACTAAGCTGGGACATTTATGACCTCTATGCTTTTAAGAATATGGAGAAAGAAATGGCTCTACGCAATCCTGATCCGGAAAAAAGCGTAGCAAAAACAGATGCAAGTACACGTCCAAGTCCTCCGTATGTAGACATGTCATTTGGAATGGGACGTGCCGGATATCCTGCTATTAACATGACACAATATGCAGCGATTCTTTTTTGTAAATGGATGTATGAAAAAACAGGTGTTTTCTATCGCCTTCCAACCGAAGCTGAATGGGAATATGCCTGCAGAGCAGGATCAAAAACGGCTTATTCATTTGGAGACGATGCATCAAAAATTGATGAATATGCTTGGAACCGCAAAAACAGCAACTCAGCGTATAAAAAAATTGGCACTAAAAAACCAAATGCCTGGGGATTATACGACATGCATGGCAACGTGATGGAATGGACACTGGATCAGTACATTCCGGATTATTATTCTAAAAAACCTGCCGGAGAAGCTTTTGCACCGGTAACAGAATTGTACCCGACTGCTGTTCGCGGCGGCTCATGGGATGATGAACCTGTTGATTTGAGAAGTGCAGCCCGTACACCTTCAAAACCAGAATGGAAAGTATTGGATCCACAGCTTCCAAAAAGTGAGTGGTGGATGACCAGTGCTTCCTTTGTCGGATTTCGACTGGTAAGGCCTGTTAAAGTACCATCTGCTGAGGAAATTGCCAAATATTACAGCCCTGCGTTGATAGAAGATTATTGATATATAAACTCTTAATTAAACTTTAAAATGGAACAAAACAGACGCGAATTTCTAAAAGCATCTGGCCTGGTTGCAGGCAGTGTAATCCTAAACCCTTTCACAGGGTATGGATACAACAGTGCTGTGGGTGATACCATCCGCGTAGCCTTGATTGGCTGTGGCGGACGCGGAACCGGTGCTGCTGCGCAAGCACTTAGTACGAAGCAAAATGTACAGGTTGTGGCAATGGCTGATGCTTTCAAAGACAGACTGGATGAGTCATACAAAAACCTTACTGCAAAAAAATATAAAAATGCAGCAGGTACTATAGTTGATATTAAAACGAAAGTGGATGTTCCTGACGACCGTAAGTTTGTTGGCTTTGACGCATTCAAAAAAGCAATTGCTCTGAAAGATGTAGATGTTGTTATTTTGGCAACACCTCCGGGATTCCGTCCTTCCCATTTTGAAGAAGCGGTTAAGAACAATAAACACATCTTTATGGAAAAACCAGTAGCAACTGATGCGCCTGGTATCCGTAAAGTGTTAGCATTGGCTGAGGAAGCTAAAAAGAAAAAACTGAATGTTGTGGTTGGTCTTCAGCGTCACTATCAGGCAAACTATCTGGAAGCGATCAAAAGAATTCATGACGGTGCTTTGGGTGATATTGTTGGCGGCCAGGTTTATTGGGTTGGTAGTAGCCCATGGATGAAAGAACGTCAGCCGAACCAGACAGAAATGGAGTACCAGATGAGAAACTGGTATTACTTCAACTGGCTCTGCGGTGATCACATCAACGAACAGCATGTTCATAACATTGATGTGGCTAACTGGGTGAAGAAGGCTTATCCGGTACAAATTCAGGGAACAGGCGGACGTGAAGTGCGTACCGGAAAGCAATACGGTGAGATTTTTGATCACCATACACTGGATCTGGTTTATGCAGATGGAACAACAATTTCAAGCCAGTGCCGTCAGTTTGAAGGTACATGGAATAAAGTAGATGAGGCATTTGTAGGATCAAAAGGCCGTATCGACAGTTTTGATGGAAAGAAAACGATCCTGAAAGACTATAAAGGTGGTGTCATTTATCAGCATGATGATAAAGGTGATATCAACCCTTATCAGGTTGAACATGACGATTTGTTTGCTGCCGTTGCCAAAGGTGAATATAAATTTGCCGATGCAGAAAACGGAGCAAAAAGTACAATGACTGCTATTATGGGTCGTATGGCTACTTATTCAGGTAAACTGATCAAGTGGGATGAGGCTTTGAATTCAGATATTAATTTGTTCCCAGATAAACTGGCATGGGATGCAAATCCAAAATTAATGCCTGGGCCGGATGGATTATATCCGGTTGCAGTTCCGGGAAAAACCATAGTAATTTAAGATTACTGCTTACGGATAAAATAAGAAAGGCTGCGATCTGAAGATCGCAGCCTTTCTTATTTTAAATCATTTGATTGTATTCCAGGTTTTTACCTTACCATTTTTAGTCTCTACCAGCCATACTTTATTATTTGGAAAACGTCGGATGTATTTTTTTCCTTCCTTAATTCCTGATACACTAAAAGCAGTAGCCAGCGCATCTGCCTCTACTGAAGTAGGTGAAATTACAGTAGTGCGAACGTGATAAAGAAGCCCGATTCCCGTTTTGGGATCTACAATGTGCGAGTACCTTTTTCCTTTGTAATCGAGGTAGCGATAGGTAGGTCCGGAAGTAGCCATGCCAACATTAGAATATTCAATGGTTTCAATAGAGTCCCGGCCAGAGGAAATAACAATTTTCCATCCCTTTTCTCCAGGTGGCGGATCCATCAAAGCCAGTTTACCACCTGCATCAATCATTGCTGATTTGATACCATATTTTTTCAAAATTTTTACAGCTTCATCCGCCGCATATCCTTTCCCTAATCCGCCAATATCAAGGCGCATACCTTTAACAGGAAGCTGAATACTTTGAGTAGAAGTATCAAATTTAATTTTTAGATAGCCTGTTTTGCTTAGTGCATTTTTAATTAATGCTGAATCAGGAAAATATCCTTTTCGGGTAGCACGGCGCCATTCCTGAACGATTGGACCAAGAGTAGCATCAAAGGCACCATTTGTTTTTTTACTGATATCATCTGATATATATAATATATCAAAAAGGTCCTTGCTGACAGGAATCCATTGATCCGTTCCGGATTGTGCTGATACAGCGTTAATTTCACTGTCGTCACGGTAATCACTTAAAGATGCGTTAAGATCTTCAATCCGCTTAAAAGCGCCTTGAGCGGCCTTGTTCGCTATGGAATCATTATCTGCATAAATAATGATTTTAAACGGCGAGCCCATTAATCCTTTTTCAAAGGAATATCGTTTTTCCTGAGCAAAAATATGGGTTGAAAAGTAGCATAGAAGAAATAGAATTCCTATATTCGATATATAGTGTTTCTTTGAACAAAAGTTGTTAATTAAGTGGAACGAACGATATAATCGTGTGAAACTGAATCTACTAAATGCTATTCTCATTTTATCAGCAGGTCTGCTCTTAATTGCTACAAGTGCATTTTTAAAACCTACACATGTACAGTATAGTAACCCCACAATGCTCAGCGGGCTTACAATAGAATTTTTAGGAACGATCTGGCTCGTGCTCAGCCTGAACAGGAGACGTAAAAAAGGTTAAAGTTTGCTTGCCTTATCTCTCAAATAAAAGTCAGCCAGTACAAGCGCCGCCATTGCTTCTACGATCGGCACAGCACGCGGAACGACACAAGGGTCATGACGTCCTTTCCCCTGAACAACTGCCGTATCTCCATTTGCATCCACACTTTCCTGATCCTGCATAATGGTGGCAACTGGTTTGAAAGCCACTTTAAAGTAAATATCTTCTCCATTAGAAATCCCTCCCTGAATACCGCCGGAATGATTAGACCTTGTATGGACTTCCCCTTTTTCATCTATAAAAAAGGCATCATTATGTTCAGAACCCAGCATCGCTACGCCTTCAAAACCACTGCCATATTCAAAGCCTTTTACGGCATTGATGCTTAACATGGCTTTTCCAAGTTCCGCGTGAAGTTTATCAAAAACAGGCTCTCCCCAGCCTGCTGGTGCGCCTTTTACCACACAGTTAACAACGCCTCCGATTGAATCCCCTTTTTTGCGAACATCGTCTATATAAGTAAACATACGCTCCGCCATTTCCGGGTCCGGGCAGCGAACTGCATTATTTTCCGTTTGTGTCAGGTCCAGTTCTGTATAAAATTTATCAAGTTTCATGGCCCCTACCTGAGAAACATAAGCCTGGATATTTACTCCAAAATTCGCAAGCAATAATTTTGCTAATGCTCCTGCTGCAACACGTGCAGCTGTTTCCCGGGCAGAGCTCCTGCCTCCACCGCGATAATCACGTACACCATATTTTACCTGATAAGTATAGTCGGCGTGTGACGGGCGAAACTGTGCTGCGATATGAGAGTAATCTTTACTGCGCTGATCTTCATTCCGAATGACTAAAGCAATAGGTGTTCCTGTCGTTTTTCCTTCAAAAACTCCTGACAACACTTCAAATTCATCTGCTTCCTTACGCTGCGTTGTAATGCGAGACTGGCCAGGTTTTCTTCGGGTGAGTTCACTTTGAATAAAATCGGTGTCAAAATCTACACCGGCCGGACAGCCTTCAATAATAACACCTATTCCTACTCCGTGTGATTCTCCAAAAGTGGAAATCTTAAATATTTTTCCGTATGTACTACCCATGAAAATTTATTTTCTTAATACCCAAACCATTGTAAATAATAATAAAATTACAATGGCATTGGTCAGTTCTTTTAGAATTTTTTTAAAATCAAAATACTCCTTACTGCTATCCAGCCGTTCCAGGTTATCGTATAACCCGGCAGACCCATGAAGGGAAATGTTCCCTAACTTATAATCTTCTCCTTTTACCTGAAGTGTTTTAGTAGAAATTAAAGTATCGTATTTTGCTGTTTTCGGGTTAAAATAAACCCACTGAAAATACCTTCCTAATGGAAAAGTACCATCCTGACGAGGCACTACAAAATAATCAAAGCTTTTTTCACCACTTACATTTTGGTTGCTTCTTTTAATCACCTGGCTTATATCGGGTGGATAAAAGTCAAAAGATGAATTGGCGGCAATTTCCGGTGTCTGGATAGCTGCTATGTTGCCTTTTCCTTCAACCCTGAACAAATAACGAATACTTTCTCCAGGATATACCATTGTGCTTGATAACCGTTCTACAAGGTTGTATTCTCCCACAGCTATCTGATCACGTAATGGATGCGGAGGCAAAGCTTTGACACTGACCTTAATCATTTTGGACCGAAAGCTCCGGATCACCTTACCCTCACCTATTCTGGCATTGCCTGTAACAAGCATGTTCAAAGTTACCGAAGGAAATATAATATCCTGTAATGTCATAGGAAAAAACTGGGCCTGATATAAGTTATACTCATTATATCTCCTACCACCTATTTCAATCCTGCGCTTAATAATTTCTTCAATACCAACATTTTCTTCCCAACAGCCAATGGGACGTATTTTTTTTAAGATAGCCTGCAGCTGAGCATTTACCTGATAAAAGTCCATCTGTACCGGTGCGTTCTCAGCAACATATAAGGAAATACCTAAGGCAAATCCTTCGCGCATAAAGACGCTTTTTTTATTAGCACCTACGGAAAGAAAAATATCTTCTTCATTGTTTTCTACTTCGGGAAGCAAAGCCAAATCTTCTTCGCCAATTACTTCCGGGTTAACCAAAACTCTGGTACGATACTCCACAGTCAGTCCTTCTGATTTGATTTTTTGCCCGTTAACAATAATAAAAAAAGCTGGTATTACATAAGTTCCTTCTTTCAGGGCAAAATATTGCTGGCTGATGGTCTGAACGACAACTTTATCTCCTCCGGCTGTGTTAATAGAGCTGGTGGCCGACTTACTTCGTTTTTCCAGGCCTTCTATTTCCGGAAAAGTTACAGAAGGACGGTTTTCTTCACCACGAATAACAACCGATATTGTAAATGGCTCATCCAGATTAACACTCTTGGGGCCAAATTCGACCGTTGGATCATTATTTATAATCTGCGCATGAATAGTACAAGAAAAACACAAAATTATGCTTAAAATTACATATAATTTCATGGGAAATATTCGTTACACTTATTGGTGAGAGCAATAGAAGTATTTATTACGTTCTTAGGCTCTTAACGTTTTATTTTACCTGAACCGCAAACTTACATAATACTATGGCCTCTATGCTTGAATACATTAAAATTATTCTGCAAAAGGTTAGTTTTGACCGCAGATTGTTTGAAAAAGAGTTAAGAAAAGCAATCCGTATGTTAATGCCTGCCGAAGTAAAACGTTTAAGGAACTGGTGCTATGAAAACTATAGTGCTGTACATCCAAGTGTATTAAATACCTGCTTTCCGGTGCCATCTGCACTTGGCTGATCTGTCAATTAATTATCTTGGTTCAGATATTTTAAAGATAAAATGAAAAGACCCGCCGATTTGGCGGGTCTTTTCATTTTATCTTTAAAACTTAAATTATTTTTTCGGAGCAGTTTTTTTAGTTGTGGCTGCCTTGGTAGGAGTAGCTGATGCTTCAGCTGCTGCCGGTGCCATTCCCAATGCTTCTTTTGCCGCTGCACTATTAGGATCAATTGCTAAAAGCTTAGTCCAATACTCCTTCGACTTTGCTTCATCTTTCAATGTAGTCTGGCTATAGAACGCAAGATAGTTATAAGCCAACTTCAGATAAGATTTATATTTAGAAGGATCAGGATCCTTTTCTGCAAGTTCAGTAAGTTTAAGATAATAAGGAGCTGAAATTCCTTTATCTATGTTCTCCTGCTTGTCGTAAGCATTATATAACGCACTTGCTCTCCAGTAATAACCATAAGGCCAGTCGGGAAGCTTTTGTGTCACAATAGCAAAGGTAGAATCCGCAGATAGATACATTGCTTGTTTCTGCGCTGCAATTTGTGCACTATCACCGGCTACATTATCCAATGCACCAAGCACACCAGCTTTCTGGAATTTAGAAAGACCTAGGTAATAATAGTCATTAGCAGAAGCTTTAGCTGTATCAAGCTCGATACCCTTTTCGTAAGTTGACGCTGCGTTAGGAAAGTCTTTTGCTGCATAATATAATGCACCAACTTCCTTATAAGTAGTTGCAGCTTCCGCTTTACTTGTATCCATATCGGCACCTTTCAAGATATAAAGCACACCTGTAGAATCGTATCCTTTACCATCAGTTACTTTTGCATTGTAAGCACGGCCAAGGTATTTATAGTCATCACCAATTACTTTATCAGGAGCTACTTTAATGAATTCATTCAGATTTTCGATTGCTTGATCCGGCTGATTAGTTTTAGCATAAGACCAACCGTACATACGAAGCGTAATTGGATTGTTGATTTTCCCTTTCATCTCATCCAAAATCTGCAATGACTTAGCATAATCATCAGCTGTAAAAGCAAACTGTGCAGCACGAAGTTTTGTTTCAGGATCCGTGTTACCACTTTTCTGCATGTATATATCGTAATTTTCAGCTGCCTGCTTCCATTTCTGTGCAAAGAAATAAAGCTCTGCCAGATCTTTATAGGCAGGGCCAAAATTAGGATCGGCTTCAATTGCTTTTTTGTAGTTCTCCAAAGCAAGATTGTAGTTCTTACCTCTTAGGTAAATAGATCCAATACGATTATGTGCAACAGCATAATTTGGTTTTGCAGTTAAAGCATATTCATAAGCCGTAACAGCAGCTCCACCTTCATTACGTAACATCAATGCGTCTCCTTTTGCGATGTAGGCATCAGCAAGATTTTTATCTCTTTTGACAGCTTCATCCAAAAGTCTTATTGCCTCTGCAGGATCATTCTGCTTTTCAAATAAAGTGTAAGCTTCACCTATTCTATAAAGAACTTCTGCATCCTTGCCTTTCTTCTTTTCAGCAGTATCAAAATATTCCTTTGCTTTAGCACGATCACCTTTACCCAAAGCTACTGTTCCAAGTCCTACTTGGTTTAAATATGATTTTTCATCCAGTTGAATTCCCTTTTCAAACGCTTTTTGTGCTTCATCCAATTGCTTGGTCATTACATAATAATAACCAAGATAGTATTGATTATCAGCAGAAGGAGTCCCCGTTGCTAATTTTGTAAAAAGGTCACCTGCATCCTTATATCGTTCAGAGTGCAACAGGGCTAAACCGTCCTGTACTGTTTGTGCATGCACCTTCACCAACGAAAAAACGCATAATACCAGTGCTACTAACTTCATTCTCATGTTTCTGTTCATTTTTACCCGGTTAATATAATGACAAAAATTTGGTTTCTGAATTAACAAGTTCCAAATGTAATAAATTGTACTAGGAGGCTAAAGATTTTTTTCAGTCCTTATCTCTAGTTCTCTTGGATATACAACAGTAGGTATTAATCCCATTTTCTGAATAATAAGTCCTCCAACATCCCTGGCAATATAATTAAGCATACCACCTCCAAGTCCGGCATAACCCTCCCTGATAATAATGTAAACATCTCGGGAAAGTGGGTAGTTTCTTAATTCCAGCCCATTCTGAAAAGGCTGATAATATTCCTTATTTGAAGCAGGACTTGAGTTTTTAGATACCCCCAGAACCCTTATACCTTGAGAGAGCTCTCTTGCCAGGGCATCGTGCCCATCGCTTATCCAATTAACTCCAATGAAACCCAAACTTAAGGGATTCTTTTTAATTTCATCAACTACGTTCTTATTTGATCCGGCTGATGTAATCCTTAGGTTTTGTATACTCTTTAAACTGAACTTACTCATTATAAAGTTCAGATTACTTGAATTAGCATCATCAAAGACTAACGTAATTGGTCCCTTTTGGCTGCTTCCTTTAAGCTGTGACCAATCTGTAATTTTACCTTCAACAATGGATTTTAATTCATCCATGGTGATTAAACTATCTGTATTGCTTTCATTTACAATAAGAGCTAAACCGTCTAAAGCAATGTGATGGGCTTTCTGTATACCATCTTGCTGACGCACCATAGCAATTTCATTCTCACTAAGTGGTCTTGTAGTAAAAGCCATTCTTACACTATCCTTCAGCAACTCTAAAATAGCCTGCTGCTCAGGTTTGTACACCACATTGAAGTGAGCCCGTGGATAAATGCCTTCGTAAGCCTTGGTCAAAGCATCTACCAAAGGCTTAAAAGATTCATCTGCCGCTATTGTAATTGTTCCCTGAACAGGATTATCCCTTTCGTTCGATGACGTTTTTGAACATCCTGATATCAGCATAAAAATACACAGGATAGATCCTATGCCTGTATTGAACGTATATTTCATGCTCTCGTTATAAATAACTCATTTCTTCCAAACCCTGTAACTACGGTAAAAACCGTACAAAATAAGTGTGCCAGCAAAAGCATAGCGCTGTAAACTTCCGACAGGGAGCAAATTAAAAGATAAGGAGGAGGAGATCAGATAGATCCCTCCTCCTATATATATCAGAGCCATTAACAACGAAGCAAGATCTATGATCTTCTCATGCAATGGTTTTTCCTTCATGATTTACTCAAGTTGGAAATTGATAGGTAAGTTATATTTAACCCTTACCGCACGTCCTGATTGTTTACCTGGCTTCCATTTCGGCATCGCTTTTACAACACGAATAGCCTCCTCATCACAACCAAAACCTAATCCTTTAAGTACTGCAACGTCCTGAATACTTCCATCCGTATTAACAACGAATGACATAAATACTCTTCCTGAAACGTTAGCGCGTGAAGCTGCACTTGGGTATTTAATATTTTTACCTAAATACTTGTACATTTCACTTGTTCCTCCTGGAAACTCAGGCTGCTGTTCAACTACGGTAAAGACTTTTTCTTCAGCCGGAGCAGCTTCAACAACTGTTCCTTTACTTGGAGCCGCTACTTGTTCAGGTGCTACAATTACTTCATCAGCATTTGGATCACCTTCTATTGTTTTGTCAGCGATTACTGCTTCTTTAAGATCCTCAACTGTTGGAGGAGGAGTTTCTTCAGGAACCTTCTCATCCATTTTTACCTCAGGAGGCAAAAACTTAACCGTTGCTACTTTAGGCTGCTCAATTGGCGGCGGTGGTGGCGGTGGCGGCTCAGTCGGGTCGATTGGCGGTGGCGGCAAGTTCATTAAATCCACGTTAACCATTACTTCCTCTTTTTCTTCTTCACCCTTGAAAGCATTAATAAGAGCAGGTGAAAACATTGCAAAAACAAAAAGAGCAGCGCCGATCAAAGTTGATTTGGTAATATCTGCACGATATCCCTTTCTCAGTGAAAATGCACCATACGCCTTATTACGATTAGCAAACACTATATCATCCAGTGTTGCATTCGGGCTAACTTCTGCCATGGCGTTTAAATTAAAATGTTAAAAATCATTACTACTTAAACCTCAGAGTTAAATTCTTAAGGCTTTACTTTATCTCCTAACAACTTCTTTTCAGACTCAGTAAGGTCGTCTACAAGAGCATACTTTTTAGACTTGGTGATGGCCATTTCGTCAAGCACATCAACCATGTTTTTGTAAGTAGACACTACCGTAGGCTTAATTACACATACAAATGCGCCAAAACCTTTTTCATCTTTTGCATTTGCTGCATTGATACGGTTAGCTGAGTTAAAAATTACACTTCTTAAATCAGAGCCAAAACGTGTCGTTTTTAAAGATTCCTCAGCCTTAGGATCATCTGCTGCAATTCCATCCAAGTAATAAACATCATCATTCTTACCTAAAAATAATGTAAGAACTTTTGAAGCTTTCAGAGGTTCTGTTTCTACTTTCTCAGTCTTGTCCGGTACATTCAATGTCATCGATGTTGGTTTCGACATTGTTGTTGCAAGCATAAAGAATGTAATAAGCAAGAAACCTAAGTCTACCATCGGAGTCATATCAACATTGGTGGACAACTTCTTACCGCGAACTTTACCGTCGCCTTTGCCACCACCACCGGTTTCTACTATTGCTGACATATTATTCTTTTATTTCAAGTGAAATACTTAATCCATCTTAAAACCAGCAGGAGCATCTTCGCTGCCTGTGATCAGATTAAATCTGTTAATGTTTTGCGATTGAAGATTTCCTAGCACATCCTTAAACACAGGGAATTTAGCCAGATTATCTCCTTTCAAGGCGATTCTCAATCCGGGGTCTGCTTTTCTTGCAGCATAAACCCAGTCAGCAAGTTCACTTGTTCCACTTGAATCAACTGGAATACCTGGTTGCTTAACTTGAGACATCTGCGCTTCAGGTGTATTTAAAAAAGCCTTCAACTGATTCAAAGGAAAACCAAAGCTCGACTGAAGCGAGAACTTTTTCTTTTCCAAATCTGTGAAAGTAACTCCTTTAGATTGACCGATGTTGTCCAACATAGAAATTCTAGTTGTCTGAGCATCTACACCAAAGAAAACTTTACCAGTCTTGTCAATACTAATGATCATAATTTTATCATCCGGCACTTTAATCGTCGACACCGAACTTGGAGTAGTAACCTCCGCATCATTGGTTTTAAACGTAGCCGTCATAATAAAGAATGTCAGTAGCAAGAACGCCAAATCCACCATAGGCGTCATATCCATATGAGGTGGATGTTTCTTGGGCTTAACTATTGCCATAACTTTACAAATATATAAGTTTTTTTAATATTAACGATAATTATATATCAATAGTATATAATTATTAATAATGAGCTGCAAAATTTTGTTGAATGCTCAAACCAATTTCGTCAATACTATAAGTAAGGTCATCAACACGGCTGTTCAAATATGCATAAGAAACAGTTGCAATCGCAGATGTACCGATACCAATTGCTGTATTAATAAGGGCCTCAGAGATACCCGCTGCAAGAGCACCAGAATCAGCAGAACCAGATGCACCAAGAGCTGCAAACGCCTTGATCATACCAAGTACCGTTCCTAGAAGAGCGATAAGTGTAGAAGCTCCGGCCAATGTTGCAATAATTGTTAGGTTCTTTTGTAGCATAGGAAGTTCAAGCGTAGTTGCTTCATCAACTTCTTTCTGCAAAGCTGCAAGTTTTTGTTCTTTGTCAAGACTGCCATCCAAAGCAAGTTGTTTGTATTTAACCAGACCTGCTTTGATTACATTACCTACTGAACCTTTTTGCTTATCACATTCTCTGATTGCTTCATCAACTTGATTTTTATCAAGAAGTGCTTTCACTTTACGTACAAATGAATCGATGCTACCAGTACCGTTGGCTTTTCCAATTGTGATGATACGCTCAATTGTAAACACAAGAACAATAAGAAAACAAGTCATTAAAACGGGTACAATAGGTCCTCCTTCGTGAACTATACCAAAATAATCACCTGGTTTTGGCCCTTTTTCATGATCTCCGTCGATAAAGTGATCAGGAGAACCTAAAACAAACATGTAAACGCATAGGGCAATAACAAATAGTAGGGGGATTACCAATGCCGGGTTCAAACCACCTGAGCCTTTTGGTGCTGCTGTTGCAGGCTTTGGTGCTGGTGCCGGAGTCGTTGCTTTCTTTTCCATCAGACTTACTTTTAAAGGTTAAATTGAGATTTTGGTTGTGAATTAAATAAAAGTTTTGGTTAAACCAGGTTTTTGTAAAATAAAATTTTGATTGTAGTGTTACGATTTTTAACTCCTACAAAAGTATGAGTTTTCCTTTTAAAAAAAAGCAAGCTTTTGTGTGGTTTTTTTATTCGATATTTTTATTAGCGATCATTAAATAGTATAATTTTAAGATTACTTCTTGGTTAAACTCAGGTTTTTATTTCCTTTTTTTCTTGATTAAGAATGATATATAAGAAAAAAAGAAGGTTATATAAAATTGCACTATACACCTCAAACCCTAAGAACATCTTTTTTTAAATACACAAAAGCATTTTAAAATATTTTACTTTTTAGAGAGAAAAGCAAATATTATTCGCCTCCTACCTATCATCGTTTATAATATTTTTAAGATTCTGTCGCCCAAAAATTATCATATTCTAAAATTCGGATTATTTTTAACTTACAATACCAATTTTATCATGCTCATTTTGCTTAAAAAAACAATCTGATATTTCAGTTCGCAAAAATGTGGTATTTTTGTGTCTCATTTCACTCGGGCTGCGAACTTAACAAATTCTTAATACAATGAAAATTGATCACGAATCATTAAAAAAAATTGCTCACTTGGCCAAACTTCATATAAAACCAGAAGAAGAAGGTGCTCTACTCGCCAGTATGGACAGTGTTTTGACATGGATGGAACAACTAAACGAAATTGATACGGAAAATGTTGAGCCATTAACACACATTATGGAAGAAGTCAACAACTGGCGTGAAGACAAAGGAGGTAATAGTCTTTCCAGAGAAGAGGCACTTGCTAATGCACCAAGTAAAAACAGCACCTATATTATGGTACCAAAAGTAATCGAGTAAGTTATAAGATAGTAAATTGATCTGCATCCAAATTCGCAGGGAAAGCAGTTCTGTAATTTTGCAATGATGACCTGGAAAGATGAACAACTTTTTCTAACTCCTTGCTTCCAAGTACAGACAAGGGTTCGCCAAGAAAATCCAATGCAATAGAATCTCCCTGATATTCAATATCGTTTCCATCTTTACCTATTCTGTTTACCCCAACAACATAACTCAGGTTTTCAATGGCCCTCGCCTGCAACAGAATATTCCAGGCATGTGCACGGCGTTTTGGCCAGCTTGCTACGTAGATAAGTAAATCATAAGGGTTTTCAGCAGAATTCCTGCTCCATACCGGGAATCTAAGATCATAACAAACCAGCGGAAAAATCTTCCATCCTTTCCATTCAATAATTAATTTTGAATTTCCAGGTGTATAGGTCGCATGCTCCTCTCCCATTCTGAAAAGATGACGCTTGTCGCTGTAAAGAAAAGATCCGTCCGGCCGGACACACATCAACCTGTTAAAAAACTGCCCGTCCTCTTTTATTGCAAAGCTGCCAATAATCAAAGCGCTGGTTTGTACGGCTATATGTTTCATCCATTTAGTCGTCGTCATGTTCATGTGCTCAGCTGTTTTTTTGGTCATTGTAAAGCCTGAATTAAACATTTCAGGCAGAACAATAACATCAACAGGATGATCAATGGCAGCAATTTTCTCTTCCAGTGAAGAGAGATTGGCTGTTACATCTTCCCAGTACAAATCGGTTTGAATAAGGCAAACGGCAAGTTCTTCAGCAACAGGATTATTCATAACAAGAACGATAGTGGTGAGAAAATTACCTGCGCCCAGGAAAACGCATGCGGTAATCAGCATCTGTTTTGCCTTTTGAAATATCGGTAAGTTTCTTTTTAATCAATTGTTTTTTCAAAGTAGGCAGATAATCAACAAATAATTTACCTAGTAAATGGTCATATTCATGCTGAATAATTCTTGCCGCCATACCTGTGTACTCTTCCGTAAATTCATTCCAATCAGTATCCCGATAACGAATTACCAACCTTTCAGGCCTGTAAACATCACCACGAATACCCGGAATACTCAGACATCCTTCTTCAAACGCCCATTCTTCACCATTTTCTTCCAGAATTTCCGGATTGATAAAGGTTTTCTTGAATCCAACTAAACTCAAATCTACTTCCTCGTCGTCATCATCATCTTCATCTTTCTCACTGAAAGGAGTTCCGTCTGCTACGAAAACACGAATATTCAAACCTACCTGAGGCGCAGCCAAACCAACACCATTGGCAGAGTACATGGTTTCAAACATATCTGCCGAAAGCTTTTTCAGATCCATTTCATCTTTTTCAATAAAACGGGTTGGTTTTCTGAGTATGGGATCGCCGTAAGCTACAATTGGGTAAATCATTGGATTAAAATATGAAATTTCAAATAATTATTTTTTTGTAAAATGAACAGTTACTATCGGCGGCTTTCCATGAAAGACTGCAGAATTATCGTAGCACTGATCTTGTCAATATTTCCTTTTTCTCTTCGTTCACTTTTTTTGGTGCCTCCTGCAATCATGGATTGTAAGGCCATAGATGACGTAAATCGTTCATCATGCGGATGAACCGGAATATCAGGAAAGTTTTTTTTCAGTAATTTAATGAAAGCATGTACTCTGGCTGCATTTTCGCTTTCCGTATTATCAAGCCGCCGGGGCATACCAATGATAAATGCTTCTACCACTTCTTTCTGAACATATTTTTTCAAAAAATCCAGCAGGTCATGTGTCCTGACAGTCTCAAGAGCCGTTGCTATAATCTGCAAAGGATCAGTTACTGCAATTCCGGTACGTTTTGCACCATAATCAATAGACAGCAGACGTGGCATTTTTTTATTAATAAGTGGATAATCGATCTTTGATTATGATAATCTTGCAAAGATAAGACCTTTCACTTAGCTTTCCCTGATTCGGGTATCCGATAATAGATTTTGATACATGCATCGCAGAATCCCATTATCTTTGCACTATGATTGACAAGCGTTGGATACAAATTCCGGAATTACCCTCTGATCAACTTGAAGTTGCCCGTGAACTGGCTGAGGCGTTGAAAGTGAATTCTTTTTTAGCAACACTTCTGGTCCAGCGAGGCATTAAAGATTTTGAGCAATCACGTAACTTTTTTCGTCCTGAACTAACCCACCTGCATGACCCTTATCTGATGAAAGATATGGAACTTGCTGTGGAACGTTTATCAAAAGCAATTGCCAATGGTGAAAAAATTCTTGTTTACGGCGATTATGATGTTGATGGGACAACTTCTGTTTCTCTGTTTTACGGATTTCTGAAAAAAATATACGATAATCTGGATTACTATATTCCGGATCGTTATAATGAAGGTTATGGCGTATCCTGGCAAAGTATTGATTTTGCTCAGGAAAATGGATTTACTTTAATTGTAACATTGGATTGCGGAATCAAATCGGTTGACAAAGTTACTGAGGCCGCTAAAAGAAATATTGATTTTATTATTTGTGATCATCACCGCCCAGGCGATGAACTACCTCCGGCCATTGCCGTCTTAGATCCTAAAAGAGAAGATTGTCCTTATCCTTATAAAGAACTTACGGGCTGTGGCGTAGGCTTTAAATTGCTGCAGGCTTTTTGTATTCAGCAAGATATTCCGCAGGAATTACTATTTGAATACCTCGACTTAGTAGTGATCAGTATAGCTGCTGATATTGTCCCGATTACAGGCGAGAATCGTGTGCTCGCCTATTACGGACTTCAACGCTTAAATGCCGCTCCACGGATTGGCATAAAAGCGTTAATCCAGATTGCGGGATTAATTGGCGTACTGGATATTACCAATGTAGTTTTTGGATTAGGACCTAGGATAAATGCCGCCGGAAGAATTAAACATGCCAAAGAAGCTGTTAGGCTTTTACTTTCGGAAGAAGAACAGGAAGCAAATGATTTTGCTTTTGAAATAAATAAACACAATAGCGACCGCAGAACTTTTGATAGCAGCATCACTGAAGAAGCACTGGCAATGATAGAAAATGATACCTGGTTTGCAGACGTCAGAAGTACTGTACTATATAAGGAAGACTGGCACAAAGGCGTGATCGGGATTGTAGCAAGCAGATGTATTGAAAAGTATCACCGGCCTACGATCATTCTGACACAATCACATGGAAAAGCTGCCGGTTCGGCAAGGTCAGTTCCGGGTTTTGATGTGTATGAAGCCATTGAAGAATGCGCTGATCTTCTGGAACAATTTGGCGGACATACTTTTGCAGCAGGGCTTACGCTGCCACTTGAAAATATTGAAGCATTTCGTGTAAAATTCGACCAGATTGTCAGCAGCAGGATCATGCCCGACCAGCTGATTCCTATGATTAATATTGACCTGAAATTAGAACTGAGTGCAATTACTACCAAGTTTTATAATATTTTACGCCAGATGGGTCCATTCGGGCCGGGAAATATGACGCCTGTTTTTGAAAGTGAAGAAGTTTCACTGGCAGGACAGCCCGTGATCATGAAAGAAAAGCACATTAAATTTGATGTGAAGCAAAAGGATTCACCCATTTTTACTGTTATAGGTTTTGGTATGTCTCAGTTTTATCCGGATCTGATCAAAGGAAAACCTTTTTCTATTTGTTACAATCTGGAAGAAAATAACTTTAGGGACAAAAAAACGTTACAACTATTTCTAAAAGACATTAAGTTTAACTGAACTGCTGCGCTGTTGCCTTACTAAAATCGAATAATGATATTAAGAACCGAGAATCTGGTAAAAAAATATGGTGCCCGACTTGTAAACAACAATGTGAGCTACCAGGTTGAGCAAGGTGAAATTGTTGGATTACTTGGCCCGAACGGAGCAGGAAAAACAACTTCCTTTTATATGGCTGTAGGTTTGGTAAAGCCAAACAGCGGAAAAGTTTTTTTGGACGATAAGGATATTACCGACCTTCCCATGTATAAACGTGCGCGTCTGGGTTTGGGTTATCTGGCTCAGGAGGCTTCTGTTTTCAGGTCTTTAACGGTTGAAGAAAACATTTTGGCCGTTCTGGAAATGACCGATCTTTCTAAAAGTGATCAAAAAGCAAAAGTGGAAGAACTTTTGGAAGAATTTCACCTTCAGCATGTGCGTAAAAGTAAAGGGATGGTTTTGTCAGGAGGAGAACGCCGCCGCACTGAAATTGCCCGTTCTCTTGCAGTAGATCCCAAATTTATTTTACTGGATGAACCTTTTGCCGGTGTGGATCCGATTGCCGTAGAAGATATTCAAAGCATTGTTGCCAAGCTGAAGACCAAAAATATTGGAATCCTGATTACCGATCACAATGTAAATGAAACGCTTTCTATTACAGACCGTGCTTACTTATTATTTGAAGGAAAAATTTTGAAACAGGGAAGTGCAGAAGAGCTTGCAGAAGATGAACAAGTGAGAAGAGTTTATCTGGGACAACATTTTGAACTTAAACGAAAAGTTTAAAAGCCTCCAGCATAGAAAAGGGAACGCTCTGGGCACTCCCCCTCTTATAATTATTCACCATGAACTGTATTATTTTTTAGGGCACTTTTTACAGTATTTCCCTTTCTTTTTATAGTTTTTACAACAATCCTTAAAAACGCATTCATCGTTTTGAATCAGCGATTTAGGCCAGAAATTATTTTGCTCTGCCAGTATTGTTTGTTCATTCAAAATCAACGCGTTCATTTCATCTCCGTTATTGATAAGACAAATGTACTATCTATTTAGAATGATTCAAATGTTTTGTAAAAATTATTTTGAACAGATCTAAATAGTTTGATTTTGATCTAATAAAAAAACTCCCGGGCTTTCAGCTATTGGCTGGTAAAACCCGGGAGTTTTTTTAATCCTTAAGAATGCTATTGTACTTTTTCCCAGATTTCGTGTACAGGTTTACCTTTGGTACTTGTCCCTTTATGATCCCAGCGACCATTGTCCAGTTTGTAATCAAAAGTCAGGCTTGTTCCTACCCTGTTATTATCACTGGAAAAAAACTCGATTTTCTCCGTATACTTCCCATTCTTAGCCGTGTAAGTACCGCCTCCGGTATTGTAAAATGTTTTTTCCGCAGTATCAAAAGCAATCCACTGAAAACGTGTTCCTGATAGGAGCTTCACTGTTTTACGGGTCCCTGTCTGTTGCATCTTGACCAGTTCCGTTTGTCCTTCATTTGCTTTTTCGGCAATCTTCCAGGCTCCTGCCAAAGGTGCGTTGCCAGCATCATCAATTTTCATCCAGACCATGGCTTCATCATATTTCAATGTCAGAATTCCCTCTTTCATCGTTACTGTATAAACTATAGGAATGCCGACTTTAGCTGTGTCTGTAGGATTAAACTCCGGAGTATAGGTCATTTGATCTCCCTGTATTGTAAATGGCCCGCCTTCCGTGCGTTCGTAGGATTTATTTAGTACGCTGTAAGAAGCAATTACCATATAATTATCTGTAACGATCAGGGTCGAAGTACTTCCGGTTGGTTCCTGAGATTTCCATGCACCTTTTGGAGCTTGAGCAATAGCCAGAGTACTACATAATAATAGGGCTAAAATAATAAGTTGTTTCATTAGACAATCCGTTTACGTTTATATGTGTATAGTATCAAAAGTATGCCAAATTAATTTATTAGTGTCCAATTTACTTTTACGAAATTACCGCAGAACTTCTCTTAACACCTCTAAAGATCGGATTTCACCGAGTGTGTCCATGTGAATTTTGTAAAAGAAAATAAGCTTTTCCAGAATATCAACCCGTCTGGTCCTGTCAAGAGCAACTTCAATTCCATAGGGATTCTGAAGTAAATAGTCTGTTGCGTTCAACTCCTTTGCATCAGCAATTTGCGGAAAATGATTCTCTTTTAACTCTCCTTCCAGATCTGCTATGGTTTCTACACCAAAACCAAGGTAAGAAGCGTACTGGAGTAAAAATTGAATATGAAAATTTTCAAACCCGTTCTCTGCCTCATCCAGATACAAAACCGAATCTTCTATAAATTGGAATAAAGGCTCATTAGGTTCTTCCTCTCTCAATGTTTTCCCTAAAATTTCGGTAACGAACAAAGCCAGGCTCGACTTGAACACATCATAAGGCAGACTTTGAAACGGAGCATAACATTTAATTTCGGAAATGCGGTGGATCGTTGCTTCCTTACTTTTATGATATACAACCATATCCAATAATGTAAGTGGTTGAAAAAGAGCAATCCGGTTCATTTTAGATTTGCTGCTTCGTACTCCATTTACAATATAGCTTTGAATACCAAATGCTTCTGTATAAACTTTGGCTATAATGGAAGATTCACGGTAACGAATATAATTTAAGGCAATACCTCTGGTTTTATGTAACATGTCCGACAGTTAGCGCTGCTTTTTTTAAAACTTGAAATAACTTAACCAGATTTGAGAGTAACTTAAATATTAATTTAAAACTTGTCCGGACTTGGTTGTTTATTTAATATAGGAAAAAAAAGCGTTAATATTTTCATAAACCAAGCAGAATGTCCTCCGTCTATACTACACATTTATTTTTCTTTTGCTCTCACCAATAAATCAACAAAAAAATCACACAGAACAGAATTTTATAAAGCTAAAGGATTCGTACCTTTATACTGAGTTTACGAACTAACAGCGATTTTCGTTCGTTAACAAATTATTAAAAGGAATAAGATTTGCATCCAGCAAACGTACATATTTCTAACTCATTATTCTTCTCATGAGCGACGCCATAAAGCATGAGTGCGGAATTGCACTGATTCGTCTTAGAAAGCCATTTCAATACTACATTGACAAGTACGACACGCCGCTATATGCCGTGCACAAGCTTTCTGTGATGATGGAAAAACAGGTTAACCGGGGACAAGATGGAGCCGGAGTAGCCAATATCAAAATTGAAGTTCCTCCTGGAAAACGCTATATCAGCCGATACAGATCCGTAGAACCTCAGCCACTTACTGATATTTTTTCCAAAATCCACAAAAAATTCCGCAAAGGGCTTAAAAATAACAAAGAACGAATCAAAGACGCAAAATGGTTGCAGGAAAACCTTGCCTTTACCGGCGAAGTGTGGCTTGGCCATTTACGCTACGGTACGCACGGTACTAATGAGGTTGAAAACTGCCATCCTATGTTACGTCAGAGTAACTGGAGAAGCCGGAATCTGGTTATGGCGGGTAATTTTAATATGACCAACGTTGATGAGCTTTTTGGAAAGCTGGTATCTCTTGGACAGCATCCAAAAGAGAAAGTTGACACGGTTACGGTTATGGAAAAAATCGGACATTTTCTAGATGAAGAAAACCAGCGTGTCTTTGACCGTTTCAAAGGGATTTATGAAAATCCGACTTTATCGGATGTCATTGAAGAAAATATCGATTTACAAAGGCTTCTATACAGATCCTGCCGTGATTTTGATGGCGGATATGCCATGTGTGGTTTAACAGGTTATGGAGCTTCTTTCGTGATCCGTGATCCAGCGGGAATTCGTCCTGCATTTTATTATGCCGATGACGAAGTGGTTGTAGTTGCTTCTGAGAAACAAGCTATTAAAGCCGCTTTTAATGTTGAATATTCACAGATTCAGGAAATTACACCCGGTTCTGCGCTGATTATCGACAAAAACGGCGAATATAACGAATTTCCTATTTTGCCGCGTCTGGACAAACGTTCATGCAGCTTTGAACGTATTTATTTTTCAAGAGGTACTGATCCGGATATTTATTATGAGCGCAAGCAGCTTGGTAAATTATTGATTCCGCAGATTTTAAAAGAGATTAATTACGATCTTGAAAATACGATTTTCTCTTACATTCCAAATACTGCAGAAACGGCATTTTTAGGAATGATTGAAGGTCTGGAAGAATATCTGGCCAAGAAAAGAAAACAGGCCATCATGGATGGGATTCTTTTTGAAGCTGATCTGGAAAAAGTACTTTCCTTCCGTCCGCGTATCGAAAAACTTGTTACGAAAGATGTAAAATCCAGAACGTTTATAACAGCAGATGCGCTTCGTGACGATATGGTTTCCAGTGTTTATGACACTACGTTTGAAGTGGTTCGTAAAAATGTAGATACTGTAGTAATCATTGATGATTCGATTGTTCGTGGTACTACTTTGGAAAAGAGCATATTAACAATGCTTGATAGACTGCAGCCTAAGAAAATTGTAGTTGTGTCTTCTGCTCCGCAAATTCGTTTCCCAGACTGTTATGGTATTGACATGTCAAAAATGAAAGATTTTGTTGCTTTCAGAGCTGTGTTAAAGTTGCTTGAAGACCGTGATATGGATTATCTGCGTGAAGATGTGTATACACAAGCTGTTGCATCAATTGCTACGAAAAATTCTTTCCATACGAATTATGTAAAAGCACTTTATGAGCCTTTTACAGATCAGGAAATTTCAAATTCCATTGCGGAGATTATTCGTCCAAAGGATTTAAATGCTGAGGTTTCTGTCATTTTCCAAACAGTTGAAAATCTTCATAAAGCTTGTCCAAACCATTTAGGAGACTGGTACTTTACAGGAAATTACCCAACGCCGGGAGGAAATAAAGTAGTGAACAAAGCCTTTGCAAATTCCCATGAAGGCAAGCTGGAAAGAGCTTATTAATATAAGAATTTCTTAGTATATCTTGACAGTCGTCTACTTGGACGACTGTTTTTTTATGCCATATATTAGCCTTTTACCATCATGAGGAATTTAGCTAAATATTCATGATACATTAATTCAATTCGGTTAAATTGAAAAATAACTTTTAATTTGGCATTTCAATAAAACGATATTCCTATGACCCAATTTAACAAACTCAACCTCAGTAAAATTTTATCATTTTTATTTCTTCTGGCTCTAACCGGATTTTCTGTAAAAGCGCAAACGACAACCGGAAGTCTTCAGGACATTAATTTTCTGGATGGACGCTGGAAAGGAAATTATAACGGAGGCACTATTGAAGCTTCCTGGACAGCACCGGAAGGTGATAATATTGTTGGATTTATCCGTATGGTGAAAGATGGCAAGGCTACACTTTATGAACTTTTTGCCTTTGAACAAACTGAAAAAGGTCCCGTTGCGCATGTAAAACATTTCAAGCCGGGCATGATTTCACTGGAAGAAAAAGAAGTATCGGACACATATAACTTTATAGAAGCTAAAAAGAACCAGGCTTTGTTTGAAAAAGATGATATTTCTGTCCGTATCATTTACGAAAGACGGACACAAAATCAGCTGGTTATCCGAAGAGGAAAGCTGGAAAATAATAAATGGGAGTTTATGGATCTTTTTATCTTTAATCGTATTCCTTAATTTTTCAGAATGAGATAAACTCCGGCAATTAAAAGTATTCCTCCACATATCCGGGGAAAACTAATTGGATGTACTGCAAAACCCTGCAAGCCGTAATGGTCAACGACCATTGCGGCTAACATTTGTCCGGCTATCACCAGACAGATTAAATTAGCCGGTCCAATATCTTTTACAATAAAAATGACTGTCACGACATAAAAAGCACCTAAAAATCCTCCCGCATATTTCCACAAACTTACCTGACGAAAAGTATCGATGGTAGGAATTGGATTTTGATTGAAGAAGGGAAAAGCTATTAGCAGGACAAAAAGACCAAAACTGAATGAAGTAATGGCTGCCATCAGAGGATTTCCCAGCGCTACACGAAGCTGTGCATTTACACCGGATTGGAGCGTATTAGCCATTCCGATCATAAAGGCCAGAAGAAAGAAAAACGAATTCATAGCTTTGGGTAATGTATAGCTGACTTCCGATTGGAAGTATTAATTTTTTAGGTTGTCAACCTTATCCGGATTTACAGTTCGGTAATGTCCGTAAACGCGCAGGATAATAGCCAGGGCAACCGTTACTTCTGCGGCAGCTACTACAATTACAAAAAGTGCAAAAAGTTGTCCGCCAATTTTTTCAGGGTCATGACGGCTGAAAGCAATCAGATTAATATTAACTGCGTTCAGCATTAATTCAATACCTAGCAGGATACCAATCAAATGCTGTTTTGTAACAGCAATGGCCAGCCCGATACTGAATAGAGCCGCTGCAACGATCAGGTAATGTTCTACCGGAATATCAATCATGAGCTGGATTTCTGTTTAAAGCAAGATAAGCTGCGCCGATTAAAGCGACCAGCAAAAGTATGGCAGCAATTTCAAAAGGCAAAAGGTGGCTGGTCATTAATTCAACACCAATGGTTTTTAAAGTAGAGCGGGAAATATTTGTTTCTCCGGTCATCTTGAAATTGGAAGTTGCAATGATATAGGAAAGAAAACCAAACAACCCTGTTCCAACCAAAAAACCTGAAAATTGTCTGGTAATAGAAACCATGACCCGGTTGGGTGTTGAAGAAATTGATTCCTTGTCCGCTTTTTGGGTAAGCATGATACCGAAAATCAGCAGGATCAGGATTCCACCCACATATACCATAATCTGTGTTACGGCCAGAAAGTCAGCTCCTGCTAAAACATACAAAGCTGCAACACCCAAAAAGGTTAAGAATAAAGCAAAAGCTGCATAAATAAGATTTCTGGAAAACAATATAAAAAGCGCTGAGATAATCGCTATTCCCGAAAAGATATAAAAGGCAGCTATTTCCATAGTATTAATAAGTTTCTATTCCTGATCGGGTGATTTTGGTTTCGGTTTCATCGTTGGACGAAATGCAGGTGTTGGCTTTGAAATTTCTTCTTCAACTTTTTCAGCTGCTGATTCCGGTATTTCAGAAGCAGGAGCTTTAGGCTTCATGGTTGGTCTGAAAGCTGGCTTTGCAGCAACAGGTTCCGTAGAAGTTTCAGGCGTAAATTCATCAGATGAAGATATCTCAACCTTAGGTTTCATCGTTGGACGAAATGCAGGTTTCGGCTTTGAAATTTCTTCTTCAACTTTTTCAGCTGCTGATTCCGGTATTTCAGAAGCAGGAGCTTTAGGCTTCATCGTAGGCCTGAAAGCCGGTTTTGCAGCAACAGGTTCCGTAGAAGTATCAGGTGTTATTTCATCAGAAGAAGAAATTTCAGCCTTAGGTTTCATCGTAGGCCTGAAAGCTGGTTTTGCTTTAACTTCCTCATCCGGCTGCACTTCAATTTCTTCTTTGACTTCCGAAGGCTGTGCCTTTGGTTTCATAGAAGGCTTAAAGGGCAATCTGGCCGCCGATTTTTCTTTTACTTCTTCTTCCGGTTTTTCATCAGATACAGGCTTTGCTTCGACCGGTGCTGGTTTCCTTGGCTGAAAAACAGGTTTTGATCTTGGAGTTTCCGCCTCTGCAAATTCTTCTTTTGCAGCAATCTCCTCTTTTACAACTTCTTCCTGTTTAGGCTTAATAGTAGGTTTAAAAGCCGGACGGGCTGCCGGTGCTTTTGCTGTTACTTCGGAAGGTACCGCAGGTTTCGGAGCTGCTTTAAGTGCTTCTTTTTCTTTTTGGAATTGTTCCAGTAAATCACGCTTTTCCTGTGCCTGATCAGGAGTAAGATTTCCAAAACTATAGACCATATCCCGTACGTCGATTTCACTGTAATCGAAAGTTTTGGTCATAGTCAGGCATTCCGTAGGGCAAACCGTTGTGCAAAGACCGCAATAGCAGCACTTTGCCATATCTATATCGAATTTGGCTGCATACAGACGTATAGGAGAACCATCGGAAGCTCGGCCTACTTCTTCAATTGCTTTAATAGGTTCAATATCAATGCAATCTACCGGACATACTTTCACACATTTGTCGCAGACAATGCAGTCATCTATTTCATTATGCAATCGGTAACGACCGTTATCCGGAATCGGGATTGTCTCCTGAGGATATTGAATGGTTACCATACCATTCTGTAAATCGTAGAAATTATTGGATCGGATATCATTGTTATATCGACGTGTCCTTGCATCAAATAAATGACGCAACGTCAATTTCATACCCGTCAAAGTGGTACTGATTCCTTCCGATATGTTTTTAAAGTATGTTGACAATGTTATGGGCAGATCTCAATTAGTATTTCAATCATAACAATTTTACAAAGAAAAAAGCTTCCTGACAGCAAAATAAGTCTATTGCAAAGATAGAGTAAACTCTGAAAAAATTTACTTTTCAACCAAAACACCTTGCAGTATACTTAATAATTCTTTCTGCACAGACTGGGTTTTATCAGCAGCATACCATCTATGAATGTCCTCTGCAAATTCCTTAAAGGACTTCACAGGATTTTCTTTGTACAATTCCATCATGTGCTGGGCACCGGCAGGACGAGGGCCCCAGTTAAAAATTTCATTCAGACACTCATCCACTGCAATTAATTTGGGGATAGATTTTCCTCCATTTGTAAGATATTGATCCATAAGATCAGGATTTTCATCTCTTAGCAGCAACTTTAAATTAATCAAAGGATTTAATTTAGCCATAGCAGCCAGCACCGGAATATTCTGGGCAGCATCACCGCACCAGGCCTCCGTTAAGAGATACCAGGTCTGAGGAGTTTTAATCTGGTTAACTGCCGACTTTAAGCTTTCACTAAGTACAACTGTTTTGTTCAACCGCTGCATTCTATGCAAATTCAATCGGGTATAATCATTTAGTTCTTCCGACTGTTTCGGACCTGTTGTTCTTTGTTCCATGACAACAAGCTCCATTAGCAACATATAATCAGGATAAGAATAGATATTTCTTTCGATTCCGTTTTGCAGCAACTCTCCTAAGTTCTTCATGACAGTATTTTTGTACAAATAAAAAACCCTAATGCCTGAAATTCAGTTCAAGAAACCGGATTCAAAAACGCTGTTCTTGATATAACCCAAATAACGTTTTGCCAGAACATTCCGGTCAAAGTGACTTTTTACATAGTGATATCCGTTTTCACCCTGTCTTTTTACTTCCTCCGGATAAGATAAACAGAACCGGATCTTTTCAGCAAAATCAACCGGATTTTCAGGCTCAACAAATATTCCAGCATTCGCTTCTTCTACTAATTGCCTGGAAATTCCATCAATGACCATTAAGACCGGCTTTCTACAGGAAAAATAATCAAAGGTTTTATTTGAATAAATGGTTTTAAAAATTTCTGTTTTTTTCAAAACTGAAGTTCCCATATCCGAAGCCAGAATGTACTTAAATACTTCACTTTTCGACATGGCATCAACAAACCGGACATTAGGAAGCTTTTTTCTGCACGCCTCTGCTATCAATTGTTTCTTCTGCGCTCCATCACCGATCAATAAAAAGATAACAGAAGTATCGGTCAATAAAGCTGCAGCATCCAAAACCTGAATTAAATGGTTCGCAATGCCATGTGCTCCTACGTAGGTTATGACAAATTTACCTTCCAGATCATGCGTTTCCCGAAAAGGATCATAATTAAATAAAGTAAACAACTTTTCCGAAAACACGAAATCGGCTCCGTTTGGAATACTGATAATCTTTTCAGCCGAGACATTCTTACTTTCAATTAAAATCTTCTGAAAAGCAGGTGTTAAAACATTAATCAGTTTTGCTTTTTTATAAACATAAGCTTCAAACCAGTAAGAAAAACGAATCAGAAATTTATTTTTTAAAACGCCAGTTTCAATCGCAGATTCCGGCCACAAATCTCTTACCTCAAATACAAAAGGGATATTTTTCCACCAACTCAGGAAAAGCGCTATAATTCCTACAAAAAGAGGCGGTGAAGTAACAAGAATAACGTCGTACTTTTCCCTGGCATAAAACAACCCTCCAAAAATTCCTGAAAAAACAAATGAGAAAAAAGCCAACATCCTGCTAGCAAAACTTTTATCGTTATTGCTAACGTAACAACGGATAACTTTTACATGATCCTGATTAATGGAAGTATTGAAACATTGGCCTTTATACCTGGTTTTATTATCTCCCATATAGTGTGTCATACCGGCAAGAACCGTAATTTTATGTCCTTCTTCCGTCCACATTCTGCTCATTTCATTCCAGCGAGACCCGCCGCCGTCATTGTCTTCAAGAAAAAACTGATGGATCAGTAAAATATGCATCGTTAATTTTTCTCTTTAGATTTTAAGCTGATTTCTGTTTTTATATATTTTTCCGTTGTACTGTACACAACTCGTAGTGTTAATTTTTTCTCTCCATATGTACCCGAATACCATCCTTCCGTTTCCATACTCTTCATTTCCTCACCACTTTTCAAAAATGCTTTCAGATGATAGTGATCAAAAAATGTTTTTAAAGGATGCCAAATCTGATTCATTGCAATTCCATCCGGTACATTTTCGATCCAGTCTTCAATAATCCAGTGAAGTGCTCCTATTGATTTTGTAACTTTTCGTTTGTGAATAATCTTCTTCCCAAGTTTTTTAAATCCTTCAAAATAACCTTTAAAAATAATTTTGTCACCTTCTAACTTCCATCCACCCTCACTTTTCGTTATCCAGTCATACCAGATAAATCTTGCACCTTTACGCATCTGATCAGAGTCTCCCAGCATGACAGTATTATGCGAAGCCGTTCCTGAAAAATAATCTGTCCATTTTTTATCTGTATTGTATTGATAAGATCCGGCATCCCGTAAAATATTTTCTCCATCGTCCCAGATATCCAGATGTAGGTTATCCGACTGAAAAGGACGATTTTGGTAACTGCCGCAGCGGAGAAAAGTAATTGTTTTTTGATCGTGTAAAATGTAATAACCGCCGTTTGGAAATGCGTAAGACTGAAAGCTATTTATACTATTTTCTTTTAAAACAGATTTAATGGATCCTAATCCCAGCCAAAAACTTTCTTCCTGCCAGGGCCCATTTCCATAATCAATTTCTTCACCAAGTACATTTGCCAGAGCCGATAACTGTGGGCGAAAATCGCGGAAATGACATTCCGTTAAAGAAAAAAATAATGCACCATCATTATTTCCGTAATTAGGCAGCTGGCCGGTTTTACTATCCTGGCAAGTCAGCAAAAAATATAAAGATTTTTCGGCGCGGTCATAAACTACTTCGTTCCAGGACTCCTGATTTAAATGTGCAAGCTGAATCCCCCAGGTTAGCAGCTGAACTGCAACCCGATGATAATTCATAGAAAACTGAATAAAAGTGCCGTCTTCATAAATCTGGTAAACAATTTCTTCTTCAAACCATTTTTTCCCATTCTTCTTCCAAACACTGCTTTCTTCAAAAAACGGATATAAAAGCCCAACCAGATACAACCCCAGCGTTTCTGTTAAGGCGTGATTATTACGGACTGCAATGCGTGAAAAGTGAATATTTACTGCAACATGGTGCATCTGCTGATCAATGCTGTTGATCAATTTTGAAAAAAGCTCCTCATTTAGTGAAGAAGAGTTTTTGTAATACTGCAAAGCAAAAGTCCAGTTTAAAACTCGCAGCGTAATTTCCTGACTGCAGCGCCAGTTGGGGCCGCAGTTCACCGGATTGTTATCAATCCAGCTCTCTATTTCCGATAAAATAAAAGCTGCCTGATCTTTTCCAAAATGAAAGTCATACCGGATCAGGTCATACAGAAAATTAAAGCGCGACTTTTCCCAAACATATTTTATGTCACCTCCTTCTACCGAAAAATCAGGAATTTCAGACCAGTGGGTCGAACTATCATATTGAAACCCGCTTACAGGATTCGTTAACCAATCTGTAACCGTAAACCATTTTGATCCAAAAAACTGAAACCTGTGTTGATGCAATGCATTAACGCGTTTTTCAAGTACACGGTAATCCTGATTGAAATTGATTGTGGAAAGCTGATTTGGAATAAAAAATTTGACAGCCTGATTTTGCCACTCTTTAAGTGAGATAAATCTTTTTTCAGGCGGGTTAACAGGAAAATAGAATTTTACTATTTCTGCTCGTTTTTGAAATTCATACCAGATACGAAATAATACATAGCGCCAACCCATATTTTGTATGAGCTGAAAAGCATCAGACAGCGTCAGCAAGCTATTTTTCAGATAGCGAAGAACTTGTTTCATAAAAGTGTGTGTTCTGTAAGTGATGTCCGGCAAATCCGGGCTTACTTATCAGATTGCAATATAGCAAATGGAAAACATGTTGGCTTTACTATAAACCATTACTTGTAAAGCAAAAGCCTATATTTGACCATACTTCTGTTTTAAGGAAAAATAAAACTTAATCAAACCTTAATATCCAATTCTATTTTTGGTATTAACTTGTAAACATGACGCAAATTACCTCTCCCAAGTACGACACACCCGTTTTGAAAAAAGACCAGCCGGACGATACTTATAAATTCCAGCCTTTACCTTCTCCTTCCGGTCAATATCCTTATCGTTTATCCTTACAGAAAATTATTCCTGAAGTCAGTACAGAACGTACGATCTTTCATATGCTGGGTGATACCGGAAGTATCGGACGCCCCACTTTTCAGCATGTGGTAGCCAGTGAAATGGGAAGACAATATGATACGAATGAAGAAGAACGGCCGCAGTTTTTATTTCACCTGGGTGATGTTGTTTATAGCTTTGGGGAAGCGAGCCGCTATAATACGCAGTTTTTTAAGCCTTATGAAAAATATCCGGGGCCTATCTTTGCCATTGCCGGTAACCACGACAGTGATGTAAATCCAAATGCAACACCCTACAATAGTCTGGATGCATTTAAAGCCGTTTTTTGTGATACCGAATCCAGGCCAATCAGCTTCAGTAATGGCATAGAAAGACAAAGCATGACGCAGCCTAATATTTTCTGGACACTGAAAGCACCACTAGCCAATATTATCGGACTGCATAGTAATGTACCTAAATTTGGTGTTATTACGCCTGAACAGCAGAAATGGTTTAAAGAAGAATTAATAGCTGCGGAAAAAGAAAGGTCAGAGAAAGCACTTATTTTATGCCTGCACCATGCCCCTTATTCAGCTGATATAAATCATGGTTCGAGTATTCCCATGATTACGCTTCTTGAAAATATCTTTGAAGAGACAGGTATCAGGCCGGATATTGTTTTCAGCGGGCATGTACACAATTACCAGCGTTTTACGAAGCAATATCAGGACGGTTCAAAAATACCTTTCATCGTTGCTGGCGCAGGAGGATATGATGAATTGCATGCTGTTGCCCTATTAAGCGACAAACGCTTTACAAATGAAAGTGAATTGTTTGAAGGATTGCACCTGGAAAACTCTTGTGAAGATAAACATGGCTTTTTAAAAATAGCCATTGAGAAAAGTACGGAAGGCTTAACATTAGCAGGAAAGTATTATACCATACCTCATGATGAAATACCTGATCCTGCTATCCGGGCTACCTTGTTTGATGAATTTAAAATTCATCTTTGATAAGGTCCTGACCAAAAATAATCTCTGAAGCATAAAAAAAAGCGAATCATTTCTGACTCGCTTTTTTTGTGGGCCCTGCTGGATTCGAACCAGCGACCCCCTGCTTGTAAGGCAGGTGCTCTGAACCAACTGAGCTAAGAGCCCCTTTCGAGAAATTCAAATAAAGACTACTCTTTTCTAAGTTTTTGAAAAAAGTAAAAACGAATCACTTATGATTCGTTTTTTGTGGGCCCTGCTGGATTCGAACCAGCGACCCCCTGCTTGTAAGGCAGGTGCTCTGAACCAACTGAGCTAAGAGCCCCTCTTGTCGTCATTCGGGAGTGCAAATATGCACGACTGTTTTTCTTTATCCAAATAATCACATGAAAAAATCTGATTATTTTTTAGTTTAAATAGTAATGAGTTGACTATCAGAAAACTATTCAAAATTTAAATATAAGGTAACAGTATGCGTTGTTAACCTTCCGATACCAACCGCATTGGATGCTTTGGAAGGATTAAATACATTTTTCAGCCCATGTGAAAATCTTAGTTCAGGCGAAAACTTGAAATATTCAAAGAAGCGTTCATACCCTACACCATAATCCAGTGTAAAATCTGACGACTGCGTATCCAGTCTGCCTCCTGTACTACCCGCGCCGGCACTGCTTCTTTTCACATTTGTTTCAAGGCCCATTGTTACACCCGCAATCATGTACATACGCGTATTGACCCGTCTTTTTGATTTATATTTTACAAGCAGCGGTATTTCCAGCCAGGTAGATTCCCGTTTATTAATTTTGTCGGCACTGTTTGGATAACTGTATTTCACCTGGCGGTCGTACAGGGAAACGGATGGTGTGGTCCTGATATCAAACCGCTCATTCAGATAAGCATTGATGATAAAACCCATTCTGAAAGCACTTCTCATGGGCGACTGAATCAGGTAAGCCGAATCTCCTGCTACAAAGGAATCGCTATGCCGGATGTTGTAACGGGTAAACGGAACAGCAAACAGTATCCCATAATGGATCGGTTTGTCATCATAAAATTCCAGATGCCGGCGAACATAACCTTGTCCCTGTGCCTTAATATCTTGTGAAAAAAGACATAGAAGAGCAAAACTGAAAATTATTTTTGTCCTGTATAAATGGAGCAAATCCCGAAGGTTAGTGGTATGCATTTAGTGTTTTTAAAACCTGCTTTTTTATAAATTTCAAGAAAAGCCTCCCCATCCGGAAATGCCTGAACGGATTCAGGAAGGTACGTGTAGGCTGAGCTGTCCTTTGAGACGGTCTTACCTATCGTTGGTAATATATATTTAAAGTAAAAATTATAAAACTGCTTGAACGGAAAAGAACGTGGTTTTGAAAATTCAACTACAACACAGGTTCCGCCCGGTTTCATAACGCGGTTCATTTCTGTTAATCCGGCCAATAGATTCTGATAATTCCGTACTCCAAACGAAACGATAACAGCATCAAAATAATTGTCCTGAAAAACCAAACTTTCAGAGTCTCCGCTTTGTAAAGTGATAATATCCTGCTTGCCTAGTTTGGCTATTTTTTCACGGCCAACGGCCAGCATCCCTTCGGAAATATCAACACCATAGATTTTATCAGGATGAAGAGAAAGTGCTTCAATCGCAAAATCACCTGTTCCTGTAGCAATATCCAGAATAACTTTGGGCTGCTGTTTTTTGAGAAGCCTGATGGCTCTTTTACGCCAGTAAATATCTACTCCTCCGCTTAAAACATGATTTAGCAAATCATATTTTGGAGAGATGTTATCGAACATTTCAGCCACCTGTTCACGCTTGCTGCCGTCTTTGTCTTTATAGGGAACTACACTCATTTCGGTTTGCATAAAATTAGAAGTACAAAACTAACAGATATTTGTTGGTTATCGTTTTGGCACCTTTATGTAAAGTTTGCATAAACGGCTGATTATAAACAGAAATACAGGTATAAAAATGAAGATAGTTTTATATTTGTTTTAAGACCACACACGCTTATGACTTATGATTCGTAAATTTTTACAACTATTTACCCTGATTATCTTATATATTCCTTCTCAGGCACAACGCCGGATAAGCTGGCAAGAAGCTTACAATAAGTATAAGCAGGGTAATTCTGCACAGAAAATAGTTTCACCTTATTCCATAACAGTCAGAGGCGGACTGACACAATTCTACGGAGAATTGCGACAGCAGGATATGCATGGCATGTTTGGTTTTGAATTAAACAGAGCTTTCAACAAGAAGCTTTCACTAAGTATGGAATATTCTATTGGAAAGCTGGGTGGCCAGGAAGTTACATTTTTCAATTCTTATTTTATTAATGAATATAATACTACTGAACTGCTGGTAAAGTGGTCACTTGTAGGGCAAAAGAAACCAAAAGATGAGGGCGAGCTGAATATCCGCGTGTATGCAGGTTTAGGATTAATGCGGTTCAATGCCAATGCTTTTGATCTTACGACCAACAATCTGATACGGTTTACCAATAGTAAAACCAGTGCGCGCAATCCTCTTTTTTTACGCTGGGGAAAACCACATGGAAAAGAAGGAATTAAAAATACAAATGAACGGATCATTCCGGCAGGTATCTCTTTTGACTATAAATTATTTGAGAAGCTACTATTCGGACTTGATTACCGGTTTTATTTTGTTCGTACGGATAAAGCGGATGCAACCTCCGGCATGCGACTTATCAACCCGGAAGAAGCAGACTCATACAGCAAAACACCCAATGATAAATTCAGCTTCTTAGCTTTATCAGCATCTTATAAATTTAACAGCAGCATCAAACGAAGCAGACGTTAACTACAGTTATCTTTGTTAATACTTTTACCTGTTAAAATTTTCAGCTCTTGGCTCCCGTAAACTACAATTTATATCCTACCCTGCTTAATCTTTTTGACTATTATCAAAAAGGCTATATTGAAAAAGCAGAGTTTTTAAACCGGATCAACCGTGTGCCTTTGCCACCAACAGAATCACAGGCAAGAGGATCTTCTTTTGAAGAAGCAGTAATAAAAGGTGTGAATGAAGAATCATTTGATACAGAAATCATCAGCAAAGTCCGTGCACTTTTACCTCGCCCCATGCTTAAAACACAGGTTTATTGTGAATACCAGCTTGAAAATGTTTTATTATATGGCTACATCGATGTCATCGGAAAAACACTGGCGGTTGACATTAAAACGACAAACAGCTATCAACCTGGCCGCTTTGCGAATAGCCATCAAAATTTTTACTTACCCGCATTGCGTTCAAAAGGAATCAGAACTTTACGGTATGTAATCACCGACTTTCAGGATGTATATCAGGAAAACTACGACCAGACCATAGACTTTGCCGTACAGAAAACCCAGATTAAATTATTTTGTAACTTTTTGGAAGAACATCGGGAAGAAATAACGGACCGGAAGATTTTTGGGAAGTGAAACAGACTTATGAATTGTATCAAAACAAAAAATCCTGCCAGAATTTCTTTTGACAGGATTTTGTGGTGATGGACGGAATCGAACCGCCGACACAAGGATTTTCAGTCCTTTGCTCTACCGACTGAGCTACATCACCGTTCAGTTGGTACCCTATGGGACTGCAAAGGTAGAAGTACAGATTAGCTTTCCAAATTATTTAGAAAAATATTTTGGAAATATTTCTGATTAATTTTCTCAGTGAATTGTAGTCTATTGATTTTCTAACACTTAACTGTTTCCGGCAAAATAATTTTTTTTCAAAAATCTTGTAGCTAAATACATTTTTATCATATTTGCTTATAGTATGCTTGCATACTAATTAATTAAAATCCTGTTATTAATTTAACAAACCGAATTTTTATGGAGATAATCCAGCAAATTATTTTTTTAACCGTTTTCGGAATAACAGGATGGCTAGTTTTCAGACGTGCCAACCTGATACGAAATACCATTTTGCTGGGCCACGATGAAAACAGAACCGATCAGCCGGCTGCCCGTTTTTTAACAATGCTTCGTGTTGCTTTTGGTCAGAGGAAAATGTTTGACCGGCCTTTGATCGGCATCATGCACTTTATTGTTTATGCAGGTTTTTTGTTGATCAATATTGAAGTACTGGAAATTGTTCTGGATGGGATTTTAGGAAAACACAGGCTTCTCGCTCCTTTTTTAGGATCGTTTTATACGTTCCTTATCAGCTTTTTTGAATTCCTGGCGGCTGGTGTTTTAATAACCTGTGTTGTATTTCTGATACGCAGATCCATTATAAAAGTGGAAAGATTTCAGTCTTTCCGTCATAGAGAAATGAGCGGATGGCCGCAACTGGATGGAAAAATTATTCTGCTTTTTGAAATTGTCCTGATGATCGCCATTTTAACCATGAATGCTGCAGATACCGTTTTGCAGGAAATGGGAAATCCGCATTACACTCATACGGGTGATTTTATGTTCAGCCGGTTTCTTAAACCAATTTTTACAAATCGGAGTGAAAATTCAATTATGATTTATGAGCGTTTTGCCTGGTGGTTTCACATCCTGGGCATTTTCACCTTTGCCGTTTATGTTACTTATTCCAAGCATTTACACATAGTGCTGGCATTTCCCAATACTTATTTTGCTCGTTTGACGCCCAAAGGCGAAATGAATAACATGCCGGAAATTACAAAAGAAGTAAAAATTATGCTGGGACTTACCTCCGCACCGGATACAACTTCCAGCGGAGAAGAAAATCTGATTCCGGAACGTTTTGGGGCAAAGGATGTACCGGATTTGAGCTGGAAAAATTTGATGGATGCTTATTCCTGCACAGAATGCGGACGTTGTACAGCAGCTTGTCCGGCTAATATGACAGGTAAAAAGTTATCACCGCGTAAGATCATGATGGATACCCGTGACCGGTTGGAAGATATAGGTAGGGCTATGCAGATCAACGATGGAAAATTTATTGACGATGGGAAAAGTCTGATAGGCGATTATATTACCAGTGAAGAAATATTAGCCTGCACAACCTGCAATGCCTGTGTGCAGGAGTGTCCGATCCTGATCAATCCACTGGACATCATTCTTCAGCTGCGCCGCTACAAAGTAATGGACGAAGCGCAGGCACCCGGCTCATGGAATACTATGTTTCAGAATCTGGATACCAATCAGGCTCCATGGAAATTTTCTCAGGGCGATCGTTTTAACTGGGCTGATAAACTACGGGATGAAGTTTAAAATTTCATTTTAAACCCTGATAAAAAAAACAGCTCGTAATCAGCTAACGGAAATGAGTGAAATAACATATAAAGTGCCAACCATGGCCGAAATGGCAGCTAACAGTGAAATGCCGGAAGTGCTTTTCTGGGTTGGCTGCGCAGGTTCTTTTGATGACCGATATAAGAAAGTAACTGTTGCTTTTGTAAAAATATTAAACAAAGCAGGTGTAAAATTTGCCGTGCTAGGTACAGAAGAAAGCTGTACGGGCGATCCGGCCCGCCGTGCCGGAAATGAATTCACCTTTCAGATGCTGGCCATGTCCAACATTCAGGTTCTGGATATGTACGGGGTAAAAAAGATCGTAACTGCTTGTCCGCATTGCTTTAATACACTGAAAAATGAATATCCGGAACTGGGCGGGAATTATGAGGTAATCCATCATTCTGAATATTTGCAGCAATTGATAAACGAAGGCCGGGTACGGATTGAAGGCGGAGAATCATTCAAAGGCCGGAAAATTACTTTTCATGATTCCTGTTATCTTGGAAGAGCAAACGGGATTTATGAAGCGCCCCGGGATGTTCTCGAAGCTTTGGATGCTGATCTGGTTGAAATGAAACGCTGTAAAACAAAAGGGCTTTGCTGCGGTGCCGGTGGCGGACAAATGTTTAAAGAACCCGAACCAGGAAAAAAAGATATAAACATCGAACGTATTGAAGAAGCTATTGATACCGGTGCTACCACGATTGCAGTCGCTTGCCCATTTTGCATGGTGATGATGACGGATGGTGTGAAAAATAAAGAGAAGGAAGATACCGTTAAGGTATATGACCTGGCAGAATTAGTTGCACAGGCAGAAGGATTATAGATAAAACCTGACGTGTCTGCTTTAAATAGTTGATTTTAACAGTACGAACTTAGTTTTTATAAGGCTTGTTTGTTTTTTGAAACCTTCAGAATTATTTACAACGATTAACCCGATTACCATGTATATTCCTTTTAGTGAAATAAATTTATCCTCCCGCGTCTGGATTTATCAGGCCGGCCGGAACTTTACAGATGAGGAAGTTGGCATTCTTACCGAAACTTTGAAAGCTGCTCTGGAGAACTGGGAAGCACATGGCCATCCGCTTACGGCATCTGGAAAAATATTTGAACATCGCTTTGTAGTAATTGCCGTGGATGAATCAAAGGAAGCTCCAAGCGGCTGCTCTATCGATAAATCCGTGCATTGGCTGCAGGAAATTGGCAATAAACTGAATGTTGATTTTTTCGACCGTTCTCTTGCCTATTTGGATGATTATAATCATGTGGAAACCATACCTGTACCAAAAATAAAACAAGCTGTAACGGATCAGATCATTACGCCCTATACTACTATTTTTGATAATCAGGTAACAACCAAAGCACAGTGGATGAAACGCTGGAAAACACCTGCATCAAACTCATGGCTAAGCCGCTATTTTTCGGAGCAAACGGCTTCATAGTTTTGAAAGGTTTAGCCGGCAACTTAGCTTTGCAAACTACTTACTGATACCTGCATGAAAACTTTTGGACTATTTGCTGCACTTTGTTTAGGGATTTTACTGACAGGATGCGACAAAAATGTTGTTTACAAAGCGTACGAAGATATTGACGATGGGCAGTGGTTTATCAAAAACACACCTTCCTTCAAGGTAGAAATTAAAGATACCACACAACTTTATGATGTCTTTTATCTGGTCCGGAATACTTTGCAGTATCCATACTATAACTTATATCTGACCAGGAAAATCACGGGTCCGGACAGCAGTCTGATTTCAACAAGTCTGGAAGAGGTTTTTCTTTCCAATGAAATTACCGGCAAGCCTTTTGGTAAAGGACTGGGAGATCTGTTTGATCATAAAATACCTTTCCTTAGAAACTACAAATTTCCCCGTTCAGGTACTTACACGTTTACACTGGCACAATCCATGCGACAGAACCCATTGCCCTTTGTCATGGGCATTGGCATTAGTGTTGAGAAAGTAGAAAAGTAAAAAAAAGAAAGAATTTTCTTTTTTAGAAGAGAATTCTTTCTTTTACTAAATACTTGTACCTGATTGTCCTTCCGGTTTTTTGCGTGGACGGTTCCGGTAATTTCTATATCTTTTTTTCTTCTGCTCAGCTTCTTGCTGAACAATCTTTTGCTGTTCTTCGGCTTTATCCTCCTCCACTTCATGTACAGGTTCCCCCAATAAAAATCCGAAAGGCTCCAGACTCGGAATGGTATCAAGCACCACTTTCAAAATGGCAGTCACTGGCAGTGCCAGAATCAATCCCGATAAACCCCAAAGCTGTCCTCCTAAAAACAAGGCGACGATGGCTGCCATAGGGTTTACACTTACTTTGGATCCAACAATGTTAGGTGTAATAAAATTTCCTTCCAGAAACTGCACAAAGCTCATGACGCCAATGACGCCCACTGCATACCAGGGCGAATCCATTGTAACAATACTCAGCAAAGCAGGAAATAGGGAGCCAATTAGAATTCCAATATAGGGGATCAGAATCAGGAAGCCAGCCAAAAATCCAAAGAAGATAGCATGTGGCACGCCAAGCAGTAAAAGCCCGATGCTATTCAAAATACCGACTATAATGATGACCAGAAACAAACCTGACAGATAGCTCTGGATTACAACATAGATTTTTTTTAGTAGCGCATTTAAATCTTCATGAGGAACATTGGCAATGGCCTTATAAAAAAATCTTCTGAAAAAATCACGGTATAATAAAAAGAAGAAAACGTAAAGAGGAAGCAGAATGAATGTGGATATAGCTCCCGTGGTCGTTACCAACGTATTGAGCAAAACGGCACGTCCTTCGGTCAGCATATTGACCAGGTACTTTTTTGCTTCGGTAACCTGTTGTGTACGGCTCAGATTCAGGTACCGCTCTCCCATTGTCAAGGTTTGATCAAGAATAATCTCTGCTTTTTCCGTAATTCTTGGCAGTTCTTCGGCAAAGCCACCTATCTGTATGGAAACGACATAAACCAAGATCATTACAACAATAAAGAAAACAAGAATACTCAGCAAAATAGCAGCAATTCGTGGCACACGACGGTGCTCCAGCCGGACACAAACAGGATGCAGTAATATGGCAAGCAAAACGGAAAATGCAAGTGGAATCAATGTTTCCTGAAGCACAAATAAAATATAAACCCCGGCTATAAGTGCAACAAGAATACTGGCGAGCTTTAAGTAAACAGGTGTTTCCTTATCTTTGTTTGATATTGATTGTAAAGGACGATTCATGAACAAGTTATATTATTTGTTATTTGCTGCAAAAACTGTATTTTCCACCTGTAATCCCGATAAGGCAAATGGCTTTGACAAAGTATATTCCCATTATACCTTTACAAAAATGGGCAGGCTCCCGGCTGCGGCCAGTGAAAGTTCCGGCATAGCCAGAAGTCAGAACAAAAATGCCTTCTGGACGCATAACGACAGTGGTGGAAAACCCGAATTATACGAAATTGACTTTAAGGGTAAGCTTTTGTCTACAAAACTTATTCCTGATGCAAATAATTCAGATTGGGAAGACCTCGCAGAAGACAACGGAACGATTTATATCGGAGATATTGGTAACAATGACAATACTAAACGTCAACTGACAATTTATAAAGTTCCGCCTGGAAATGCAGAAACAGAAAAAATCACCTTTAACTATGCTGATCAGAAACAATTTCCACCTCCACCGGCTAACTTCAATTTTGATTGTGAGGCTTTTTTCTATCACAAGGATAATTTGTTCCTGTTCTCAAAAAATTGGAGTCAGACTAATAAATATGTAAGACTGTATCAATTGCCGGCTCAAAAGGGGAATTACTCCATTGCTCCGTTTGACAGTATTCAGATTGATACCCCTGTGACATCCGCTGATATTAGTCCGGACAAAAAAATATTCGCGCTTCTTACCTATGGAAAAATACTGATGTTTGGTATTGATAATAACGAAATCAATTTTAAAAAACCTCTGGGGTGTTTTAAGTTTGTCAGAAAACAGGCAGAAGCATTGATGTTTATTAACAATACAGATATGATCGTAACCAATGAGCAACAGGAATTTTTCCGGATTACTTATCGCTGATGTTATGTTTTTGTTAACAATGCAATAAAGTACATAATGTCAAAATCACAACAGCTAATTTCGAATTGGATTTAACCTGGAAACAATCACATGAGCAGTGCCAAAGCAACCCACTCAGCACCCAAGGTATTAGTAGTTGACGACGATTCAGATATTGTAGAGCTTCTGGAATATAACCTGATTAAGGAAGGATATTCTGTTCAAACAGCCTCTAATGGCAGAAAAGCGATAGAAACAGCAAAAACATTTATTCCGGATTTAATCCTTCTGGATATTATGATGCCGCAGCTGGATGGTATCGAAACGGGAAGAATTTTACGCCAAAATCCGGATATCAAGCATACATACATTTTATTTTTAACAGCACGTTCCGAAGAATATTCTGAAGTGGCTGCTTTTGAAGTAGGTGCGGATGATTACATTACAAAACCCATCAAACCTCGCGCGCTGATGAGCCGGATCAATGCTTTGTTCCGCCGGGAAGCACAAAAAGCAGATTCAGGAGATCAGATCGAAGTTCTGGATCTGGTCATCAACCGGAAAAATTATACGGTGACACAAGGGGAAGATAAATCCATAGTATTACCGAAAAAAGAGTTTGAGCTGCTATTTTTTCTGGCCCAAACACCAAATAAAGTTTTCAGTCGTGATGAATTACTGCAAAAAATCTGGGGTGCAGACATCTATGTTCTGGAACGCACAGTAGATGTACATATCCGTAAACTTCGTGAAAAACTTGGCGACCGTTATATCAAAACCTTAAAAGGTGTGGGTTATATGTTTGCTGACGAAGCAGAATAATTATTTATTTTCTTCCTCACTATTTTCTTCCTCGTCTTTTGATTTCTTTTTCCTGAAAGCAAGCTTTATATTGACCTGTCCTTTTTCATCAATGGCCCGAAGATAAATTTTAGATCCTTTCTTATTCTTCGGGTCATTAGGATTAAGCTGATACGTCGAATCCCGCCGGCTAAGATTACTTAGCGGAATTTGTATATTGATATCTGTTTTGTTACCAAAACTGTAAACTCCTTCTACAAAGAAAGTCATCACATTGGATTCAATTTCCATCGGTTTTATCAGGATTTCTTCTCCTCTTAATACAAGATCGTTGGTGATCGGTGAAAATCTTACCTGTTCCAGTTTCCTGTTTTTAAATATCAGCTTCTTCATCTTTAAAAATGGCTCGAAGTTGACAATCTGTGCGCGAACCAGATTAAGCTTAACTTCTCCCTTCATACTTTTTGGCAGAAGGGTAGCATCATTTTTAAGATTAGAAGAGAATTTAAAATCCGTGTTCAGTTTTCCTTTAAGATTCAGATGGGTTACGGCTTTCTGTCCAAAGTTATTGAATGAGTAAAATACAGAATGCACATCTGCATTGGTGATATTACCTGCGATTTCTACACGTGGCGGCTCTGTTGAATAAGGATTGTTAATGGAACCGGAAACCTTGAAACCTCCGCCAAAAGCTTTCATTGAAAAGTTGTCCAAAGCAACTATATTATTTTTAACCGTGATCAAACCTTTTAAATCATCAGCAGAAAAATTATGGTAAACCAGGTGCTTGGATTGTAGTCTGGCATCTATTTCCATTTGGTCAATGACATTATCGAGCAGATCTGACAGTTTAAATTTTTTGTCATTTTTTTGACGGACACTCTTTTTTCCTACAAAAACTTCCATCCAGTTCATTTTCCAGTTTGGAATGTTCATATCAACAGATGCCTTCAATATTCTGGGCGATCCGAACATATAAGGAATCAGATTAGTAATCGCTCCCTTGACATACATGGCGTTATGGCCGTCACTCAAATTCAGCTTAGGCAGTAAAAAATCTTTTTCATCAAAATAAACATCCGCATTTACTTTTGATAAATGCACTTCCCGAGGTATATAATCTAGTTCAAGATTCTCCAGTAATGCCCTTCCTGTTAGTTTACCATTAAACTGATCGGTTTTAGGATTGTAAAAGTTACGAAGGCTTCCGTCATAATGAACCTGTATATAAGCCTCTCCTTTCCGGACCACATATCTTTTTGGATCAAGCAGTCCGTTGACGGTAGCAGAATCAGCTTTAACCTTCCCACGAATTACTGCCATAGGATCGGTAATGTTATTGATTTTTATGTCAATAGTAAAGGGCAAAGTTTCATAAGCGCCTGTTACATGAGGAGCATCAACCTGTGTGTTCAACAGCCCGGGAGGTTTCGTTTTATCAGCCTGATTGGTATAGGTTCCCTTGGCCTTCATATCACGCAGAACGCCAATTGGAAGCTGGTATTTAAATGTATCCGTTTCAAATTCGATGTGAACAGCGGGCGGTTCGTGGGTAAAAATACCTTCTACGTTGACCCTTGCATTAGCTCTGGTTTCTATTCCGATAGAATCCAATGTACCGGATATTTGTTTAGGAAGCAGTTTTGTAGCATCGCTGACCTCAATTTTATTGGCTGCGAAACTCAGGTTAAAATGAGCAGGTTTTTCTGCAAGATCAAACCTCCCTTTTATGTTAATTATATCCTGAGAAGCTACCCGCAGTTCAGAAGAAGGCCTGATGTACAGATATCTTTTTCGAAGATTATAGGAAACAGATAAATTGGCAAAAGTTTCCTGGTTAATTAAAAATCCACCTTTTTCAGGCTTAAAAGTTAGCCCTTCAAAAAATATGGGTCCGTTAATATTTGCATTCCAGGACGAATCCGAGTGACTTACCCGGTTGGTAACATCACGAAATATAGCACCATACTTTTTTCCAGTCAGAGAATCAGCAAACCGAAATCCGAAATTAGACAAATGCACACGTCCCAGATTATCAATCAGCTTATCACTTTTACCAGATTCCTTTTTCTTGTTTTTATTCTTTTTTTCACCAAAAACCGACATATTGGAATAACCATCCTTCCTGACAAACAAGGTTGCATTTCCATCTTGTATAATCAGATTCTGAAGGCGGATTTCACCTTTGTAAAAACTTCCAAAATCCAGTGCTACATGAATAAGTTTAGCATTCAGAAGATCCGTTTTATGCTGACTATATAGGCTGTCACGTAAAATAACGTTGTATAACGTAAAGTTGAATCCGAAGCCATCCTGAAAGGGCCTAAACCGGAAACCTTCAATTTCCAGGCTTCCATTGATTTCTTCATTAACGGCAGCCTTGACTTTTGTAAAAATTTCTTCCTGATTTTTATAAAACCACAACTCTACTCCGCCAAGAAGCAAACCAAGGAATAATGCAATAATTGCAATAATTTTTAAAATCTTTTGAAACATTGAGGGTTATCTACGTATGGAATACTTGTAACTGATTATATGAAATTGCTTTCATAATATGATGCAAATAAAATTGCTCTTTAAACAGCTCTTTCGTTACAAACAATTATAAGCAAATAATATGCCAGAATTCTTCTTCTTTTTTTATAACGCTGCTCATCTTACTATTACTAACTTCGGTATTAACAGCAAAAAATGCTAGTTTTGTACACTCTTTTGCAACTCAAAGGGTTATCATTTTCATAAATATAGTTATAAAAAATGCTACTGAGCGAACAGGAAATATTGCGCCGCCAAAAGCGCGAAGAATTGATCAGGATGGGAATTGAACCTTATCCTGCTGAAGAATTTGTAGTTAATGTCACTGCTGCCGATATCATTAAGAATTATGAAAACAATAAGATAGATTATAAAAACGTCACCATTGCCGGTCGTTTGATGGGATTCCGTATTATGGGGAGTGCTGCTTTTGCCGAGATGCAGGACAGCACCGGTCGTATCCAGCTCTATTTCCGTCGTGATGATCTTTGTCCGGGAGAAGATAAAACCCTTTATAATACTGTATTTAAGAAATTGCTGGATATCGGCGATATTATTGGTGTACAGGGTTTTGTGTTTACGACACAAACAGGAGAAATTTCCATTCATGTACAGGAATTTAAGATTTTAAACAAATCACTTCGTCCGCTGCCTGTTGTAAAGCGGGATGAAGAAGGAAATATCTACGATGGATTTACAGATCCGGAATTACGTTACCGCCAGCGCTATGTGGATTTGATTGTAAATCCGGAAGTACGTGAAATTTTCATCAAACGTGCACGGATTATCACTACCATGCGTTCGTATTTTGATTCAAAAGGATGGCTGGAAGTTGAAACTCCGGTTCTGCAAACCATTCATGGTGGTGCTGCTGCCAGACCTTTTGAAACCCATCACAACGCCTTGGATACTGATTTATTCCTTCGTATTGCTACCGAACTTCACCTGAAACGACTGATCGTCGGAGGATTTGAAGGGGTTTATGAATTTGGTAAATTGTTCCGGAACGAAGGAATGGACCGTACGCATAATCCTGAATTTACTACTGTAGAGCTTTATGTTGCCTACAAAGATTATCTGTGGATGATGCAAATGACCGAGCAGGTTCTGGAACAGGTTGCACTTGCGGTTAATGGAACTACGAAAGCGCAATTTGGTGACGTTGAACTGGATTTTGCCGGCCCTTATCTGAGACTGAGCATTACAGATGCTATCCATCAATATACGGGACTGAATGTAGATGCGTTGGATGAAGCTGCTATCCGTGAACAATGCCGCGCCTGGGGTATGGAAGTGAATGACAGTATGGGTAAAGGAAAACTGATCGATGAAATTTTTGGTGCCAAAGTGGAAGAATTTATTATTCAGCCAACGTTCATTACCGATCATCCTGTTGAAATGTCTCCTCTAACCAAAAAACATCGTGAAAAGCCAGGCATGGTAGAGCGCTTTGAATTGTTTGTTAACGGAAGAGAAATTGCTAATGCCTACTCCGAATTAAATGATCCTGTTGAACAGCGTGAACGCTTTGAAGATCAGCTGAAACTGAAAGAACGTGGAGATGACGAAGCTATGGAAATGGATGACGACTTCCTTCGTTCTCTGGAATATGGAATGCCTCCAACTTCTGGAATAGGAATTGGTATTGATCGTTTAACGATGCTGCTGACCAATAATGCAAGTATTCAGGAGGTTCTTTTCTTTCCGCATATGCGTCCGGAAAAAAAGCATGAAATGGCCAGAGAAGCAGATTATATTGCAGCGAATGTTCCGGCTGTCTGGATTCCGGCTTTACAGAAAATGAATATATTGACTATTGAACAGCTAAAAGCAGCCAGTCCAAACAAAATTTTCAATGATTTAGGCGGGATGCGTAAGAAACTGAAGATTGATGAGAAAATGCCGGGGCTTGATGAAGTAAAAACGTGGGTGGAATAAATCACAATCTCTATAAATAAAAAAATACCGCAACTGACACTGCGGTATTTTTTTGTTCTGACAAGAAGTAAAAATCTATATTTTCTTTACTTGTACAGCGTTTAGTCCTTTTTTTCCTTCAACGACTTCGTATTCAACCTGGTCGTTTTCACGGATAGTAAGTCCTCCCAATCCTGTCACGTGAACAAAGATGTCTCTGTTTGTGTCGTCTTCAACGATGAAGCCGTATCCCTTAGCTTCATTGAAAAATTTTACAGTACCTGTTGGCATAATAGTGGAAATAAAAAAATGAAATAAGTTGAAAATACATCAAGAATTGCAAATATTCCATTAGTAAACCTTAATCCTACTTTGCCAAATTTTTGAGGGAGGCTCAATCAATTGACAGAATAAATTTTGGCTATTTTTAAAGGGGCATCCCAATAATAATGTAGCATTTACAATTTCTCTAATTACAAAGAAACAAAAATTGTTTGGAAAACAATTTTTTTGTATCAAGAATTTGAAAAATTCCAAGTTAACGGTCAGTTTTTACAAAAGAGTACAGAAATAAAAAATTCATGTACTCTTTGTATATTGCAATGAAAATTGATAGTTATAAGCTAATTATTCCAAAATGTGCTATGAATCGACTTCGCTATTACGTAGAGGATCAGATATTTGGCGTTTGTGCAAGAATGGGTGAAAAACTCAATTTCCCGGCTAGTAGTATTCGCCGCTACTTTATTTATGCTACTTTTATGACCTTCGGGTCACCGATCATATTGTATCTGGTGCTTGCATTCTGGATGGAAATGCGTCAGAACTGGCGCAGACACAATACACCTACGATTTGGGAGCTTTAAGAGATGGAAACTTCACTTTGGTAAGCTCAGAAAAACGATGCTTTCCTAACACAAAATATTCCCAGACAATACTTCTGTAATAAAGCGGAGCACGGTAAGTACTCTGCTCACGTTCTTTTAACAAGGTGGGCATCAACTTGTAAAAAGCAAAATGTGCTCTGATGATAGCCAATACGTCTGGCCATGCTCCCGATGCAACAAAACGTGCACTGGAAAGCCCATCCAACACCAATCTGAAAAAAAGTGTTTTCTTCCGTCTGCCCTTCGGTAAATTCTTGAAAAGCATGATCAGATTATTCCGGTAATTAAGAAAAGTTTTTCTTGGATTTGATTTATGCAGCGTGCCACCACCTACATGATAAACCACCGATTTCCCTGTAAATGTAATCCGGTAACCAAGATTTAATAATCGCCAGCACAGATCGATTTCTTCCATATGCGCAAAGAAGCGCTCATCAAAACCGCCAGCCTTGTGAAAAGCATCGGATCTTACAAAAAGGCAGGCTCCCGTAGCCCAAAAAACATCTATTTCATCATCAAACTGGCCTAGATCCTCTTCCCTTGTGTCGAATATACGCCCCCGGCAAAACGGATAGCCAAGATAGTCCATATAACCACCTGCCGCACCTGCGTATTCAAAATGAGTCGGAAGATCATAAGCGCGTATTTTAGGCTGACATGCTGCAATTTTTTTATCCGTCTCCATAAAAGCAATCACCGGACCAACCCAGTCCGGTGTTACTTCAATATCAGAATTTAGCAATACATAATATTCGGCATCAATCTGGTTTAATGCAGCATTATAACCTCCTGCATATCCTTTATTTTCAGAGATCAAAAGCGTTTTTACAGCAGGATACTGGCTTCCAAGCCATTCTATAGATTGATCTGTAGAAGCATTATCCGCTACCCAAATGTCATACCCTTCCGAATATTTTAAAACTGTCGGAAGAAATTTTTCAAGATAATGCCTGCCATTATAATTCAGGATAACAATTGCAACAACTGGAGTCATTCGATGAGAGAAACGTTATTTCATGAATCCCCCTAAGTCCAGTCCGGGAATGTTGGGAAGAACTCCGTCGGTTGCTTTTGCTAAATGTTCTTTAATTTTTGGTTCCAGGTTTTCAAATGCCTTGTTGACAGCTGCAACAATTAAATCCTGAAGCATTTCTTTATCATTAGGATTGATCAGATCTTTATCTATTTCAAGCCCAACCAGCATTTTCTGTCCATTTACAGTAGCACGAACCATTCCTCCTCCCGATTCAGCTGATTCAATGATACCTGCCAATTGATCCTGAGCTTCTTTCATACGCGACTGAAGGTCTTTCATTTTACCCATCAGCCCCATCATATCTCCCATATTTCCAAACATATCTATATCTGATTGATGTGATTAAAAATGATCTCTAATTATTTTAAGAGAACAAAAGTACCGCTTTTTTTAACGGTTTGATTGATATTGTTCACAATTTCAATATTGAAAATGTAAGATCCGACAGGTGCCAGCTTCCCCTTAAATGTGCCATCCCATCCTTTCGATATATCGTCAGTATGAAAGATAACCTCACCCCACCGATTTAGTACTGACATATTAAAGGACTGATACATAGAAGCTTTTGCTTCAAAAATATCGTTAATTCCATCCTCGTTGGGGGAGAATGCAGTCGGAACAAAAATATCAGCATCCCGTCTATAAGAGATGATATTAGAAAAGCTTTGAAAATTTCCATTTTTTGAATCTGCTCTTACCTGAAAAGTATACTGAGAGTCACTTTGTCCTGTCAGCTTTGGTACAAATGTATTCTGAAGTTTCATATCCGTTCCTATGTTGGAACCTGACGATCCGGTTTGAATCATACTATAAGCCTGAATGTCATCCAAAAATGGTTTTTCCGTTGTCCAGGAAAAAATAGAGGTAGTATTTTGCAAAAGTACAGAACAGATAGGCTCGGAAACAGGAGAGTTTTGCCCACATGCATTCTGGTAGATTAAACGGTAACAATAAGAATTCTTATCTGCTTCAACATCAAAATCCTGGTAAGTTGATTCACCAAAAAGTGTATTGATCTTTTTAAAAGTTCCTCCGGCACCCTCTGATCTTTGAACAGATAGCTCATAATTTGTTTTGGAGCCTGCTCCTGGAATAAGGGCAGTAAGCTGAACCAAATCATTACTATTTACTGTAACATACATCTGATCAATTGCTTTGGGAGCCGTTGTAGAAGTTTTAATAATTACTGGTGCAGATGTAGATTGAATAGTTTTAGTAACTGCCACAACAGAATACTCAAAACTATCACCACATTGCACATCTTCATCCTCATAAGAAGTTACATTTATATCGTTGAAAGACTTCAGCATAATGCCGTCACGCATAAGCTGATACTCCTGGAAATCCGATACATCTGGATATTGATTCCAAGATATAGAATTCTTTTCATCAGCTGAAGTACCCTTTAATACCATACTGGTAACTATCTCGCTATCCTGTTTGCCTCCGCACAGATCTTTTGAAGCCAGTTTTATCTGATAAACTTGGCTAGCATTAAGATTGGGCACCCGATAAAACTGCGTTCCACCTGATGTTCTTGAACCACCAACTACATAATTTGTACCTCCATCAGCACTCGACATAATATCAGTTTGAATAGAAGTTACACCTTCATACGTTACTTCCAATCCTCCATTTCCCTTCATTTCAACTGTTTTTATCTGAATATTCTTTAAAAGGGGTTGCTGAAAGATTACCCTAACCGGATAGTCTTTTCCTTCCAGACATGCCGTATTCGAAGTGTATATTCCCCTTGCTAAAATTCCAGGATTTCCTGTTGTACTCGCATAAACATGTTCTATCTCCAAAGGATCACCTTTGAACCATGTATATTTAGGAGTACTATCTCCCCAATCGATTTCAACTTTATCATATGCCTGAGAGATAATGTCATCAATTAAAAAAAATTTAATTTTTCCTCCTCCACAAGAACTATATACGAAATTAACTGGTCTGCTTTCATAAACCTTTACATTTTCACAATGATATACTTCATTTCCTCCAACATTTGCACTTTGTAATATTCTAAAGGCTCCTGCCTCTGAGTAAGTAAATTCGGTTGCGTTTCTGGTTAGTATAGGGTTTTCGGTTACTCCATCATATTCACGTGCGTAAGATAAAGATGTACCATTAACTTTATTAACAATTTTAACAGTTAATGGCGCGCAGCCAGCAGCTGGCTGAAGCTCAAAGCCACCACCACCTATATTACATAATCCTTGTCCAAAAATGTATGAAGGACTAATAGCTAATGTAATCAGGAAAAGAATAGTAGAAAATTGCTTTTTCATATGTGTGTATGTATACTTAAACTACTGATAAGAAGGAATTTATTTTTCGGTTTACTTCATTATTTCTTCTCTAAGAAATTCAAAGATAATTTTTTTAAATAGTAAGGTGTTCACTTACAGTTGAAAATAAATCGTAAGCACGATCAGCTCTTATCGTATCAGCAGAAAGGAGCCACTTTTGGAGAATGGCTTATTCGTACTGTCTGTTACATCAGCTTTGTAAACGTAAGATCCGGCAGGCGCCTTTTCTCCTTTAATCGTCCCATCCCAGCTATCATTAATATCACTGGTGTGAAAAACAACCTGACCCCAGCGGTTAAAAACAGACATTTTAAAGGTGCTGATAAAAAGTCCTTTTACCTCAAATCTTTCATTAATATTGTCTGCATTGGGTGTGAAAGCATCAGGCACCAGTAAGGCAGCTTCTTGTGCATAATTTACAATATTGGAAAAACTTAGCAGACCCGCACTTTTGGAATGTGCTACTACCTGGAAAGAATAATCTGATTTTGTCTGGGTACTTAAATTCAAAGTATAATTATTTGTAAGACCAACAGGTGTATCCGTATTGCCTATATTGGAATCATTTTGAATCACACTGTAAGATCCAATTCCTTCTATAAACGGTGTTTCATTATTCCAGGAAATATCATTAGGCGACTGACGGAGCAAAATGGAACATACAGGATCACTGAATTCAGAGCGAAGCGGACAGGAATTTTCGTAACTAAACCGGTAACAATAAGACTTCGCAGAAGTATTTACCGCTCTATCTTCGTAATGTGTCTGCTGATTTTTCAAAGGAGAAATCTGAGTAAAATCAGACTGGCCTGCTTCTGCTCTTTCTACGATCAGGTTGTAAGTGTCTGTTAGCCCTTCACCTGCCAGGACAACATCTGCTGCAATGACATTAGCACTAATTACACTAACGCTGGCCTGGGTAATTTTTTCAGGCGTAGAAGCTTCCATTTTTACTGTTTTAGGAGCCGAAAATGACCGCGATAAAGCAGTAAGTGCTACGATCTGATATTCATAAGTCTGCCCACAAATAGCTCCCTCATCAACCCATTTTAACTCGTCAATTGATTTAAAGCCATGTATAACGGTTTTATCCCTTAAAAGCTGATATTCTGAGAATTTCTTGGGATTGGAGTACCGGTTCCATTCTAATAAATTACCTGTCTTTTGAACTTTTGCTTTTAATACCATTGTCCCGGCTTCATCGCTGTTGATTGTTCCGCCACAGGCATCTTTTGAAACGAGTTTTATTTTGTATTCAGTATCCGGATTTAGCTTTTCAACAGTAAGGCTGTTAGTACCGCCGGAGGATCTTGTTTCAACCGAATTATAGTTTCCACTTACTTCACTGTAAAAGGTCTCCGTTTCCGTTTTTTCCAATCCATTGTACAAAATATTAACCTTTCCATCTGGTGTCATTTCAATTCTCCTGACTTTAATCGTATCCAGCGCAAGATTCAGTGAAGTAGGCGCCAGAATATTTTCCTGGCCGGTACAGGAGACGGAAGAAGTATGAATTCCTTTGACAATTATCTGCGGAATTGTTGCGGCATAGGCATGTGTAAAAATCAAACCTCCGCCCTCTTTCCATTGCGAAACACGTCCGCCGTCGCCCCAGTTAATTTCAACATGGTCGTAAGATTTGGCAATCTCATCGTTTATGATGGTTACCTTGGCTTTATTGCCGCAGACTTCGAGCGTAGCATTAATTTTTTTATTTTCATAAACGGTTACTTGTCTGCACAAAGTAAAGCCTTCACCTGCTTTACTGCCAACCTGTAAAATAGTGTAGGTTCCTACCGTACCGTATATTTCCGAAGATACATTTGGGAAATTTGTAAGCTGACTTACCCGGTCATAGTATGTAACATAGCCAACGCTCTGAGCATCTGCAACTTTATTTTCAATTAATATGGTCAAGTTTCCACAACCTATATATCTGTCTAGTTCAAACGCACCACCGCCCTTGTCACAAAGACCGCCTTTAACAACAGCTTGCCCACTGACATAATAACATTGAAATAAAAGTGATATAAATAGTATAGCTAATCGTTGTAATCTCATGAAGTATGTACCAAAAGTTATTAAAGACGTGTACAAACCTGGAAATAACAAACATTGAAACCCTTCATGGAAATCGGTTGTTCACTCATTGAAGGCGCAAAATTAAAACATTTCAACATTAAGACTGTACCTTTATATCCCTAAAACGTGTTTTCTTGTAAAACTATTTTTGTCTACCCGAATAATGAATAATAATAGTAATTCCATAGTACTGGATTCCATAGAAGATGCCATTGAAGCAATTGGAAAAGGACAAATGATCATTGTCGTAGACGATGAAGATCGCGAAAATGAAGGTGATTTCATCTGTGCTGCTGAGCTGGTAACGCCTGAAATCGTTAATTTTATGGCAAGAGAAGGCCGTGGATTGATTTGTGTTCCTATTACAGAAGAGCGTTGCATAGACCTGGAACTGGATATGATGGTTGGTACGAATACAGCTCTTCATGAAACTCCTTTTACAGTGTCCGTCGATTTGCTGGGTAATGGCTGCACCACCGGTATTTCTGCAAGTGATCGTGCTAAAACAATCCAGGCACTGGTTAATCCTGAAACACGTCCGACGGACCTTGGCCGCCCAGGACACATTTTTCCATTAAGAGCTAAAAAAGGCGGTGTTTTACGCCGCACCGGACATACAGAAGCAGCCATTGATTTTCCCCGCCTTGCCGGGCTTGCACCTGCCGGTGTTCTGGTTGAGATCCTGAATGAAGACGGATCGATGGCCCGTTTACCACAACTGAGAGAAATCGCTAACCGTTTTAATTTAAAGCTGGTTAGTATCAAAAATTTAATCGAATACCGTTTACGTCAGGAATCTTTAATCAAAAGAGAAATTGGTGTAGACATGCCGACAAAATGGGGACATTTTGATCTGATTGCATACCGCCAGATTAATACCGGCGACTTACATCTGGCTTTGGTAAAAGGTACATGGGAAAAAGATGAGCCGGTTTTGGTTCGTGTGCATTCCTCCTGTATGACCGGAGATATTTTTGGATCATGCCGCTGCGATTGTGGCCCACAGCTTCATGCTGCCATGGATTTGGTAAACAAAGAAGGAAAAGGCGTAATCGTATATATGAATCAGGAAGGCAGAGGCATTGGTTTACTGAATAAATTAAAAGCATATAAGCTTCAGGAAATGGGCCGCGATACCGTAGAGGCAAATCTGGAACTGGGTTTTGCCAGCGATGAGCGAGATTATGGTGTAGGCGCACAAATTCTTCGTGACCTGAACGTCACCAAAATAAAACTGATCACCAATAATCCCAGAAAACGTGCCGGTTTAATTGGTTATGGTTTGGAAATTGTTGATTCTGTAGCCATTGAAATTGCATCTAATCCCTATAATGAAAAATATCTGCTGACCAAGCGCGATAAAATGGGACACGATTTAAGCAATCTAACATTCCCGGGCAATCAGGTATGACGGAAATACAGGTAGTTTCATCAGAAAGCGATATTTTAAAATGCCGCAGTGTCATTCAGGCGCTGCGGCCTTCTCTAACCGACGATCTTTATCTGGAAGCAGTTCAAAAAACGCTGGCAGATAACAGGCAGGTTATTTTTATAGAAGAAAATGGTGAAGCTGCGGCCGCTGCTGTTTTTGAAACTGGGTATAATTTGTTCCGCGGGAAATACATTTATATTGATGATCTCTCTACGCTTCCCGGAAATCGCGGGAAAGGCTATGCGGGTAAACTTCTGGACTGGATCATGGATTTTGCTCAAAAAGGAGATTATGCTCAGATCCATCTGGATTCAGGCGTTAGTGCCGCCAGAACAGATGCACACCGACTGTATCTCAACAAACGTTTTCAAATTACCAGCATGCATTTTGTTGTAAATGTCTGACGGGTTTGGCTTTTTCAGACCTTTATACGAATTTTGGCCGTTAGCGGCAAAAATTCGTTAATTCAACATTCATTTACATCAAAGGGCAACCAGGTCAAAACAATTTTTAATGAATATCCATCAGGTTTTTGAAGCATTTAATACTTTACGCGTTCTTGTCATTGGAGATGTTATGCTTGACTCCTATGTCTGGGGGAAAGTAGAGCGTATTTCTCCTGAAGCACCGGTTCCGGTTGTTACAGTTACTAACCGTGAATATCGCCTTGGCGGTGCAGGAAATGTACTTTTGAACGTACAGGCATTAGGGGCAGAAGCTATTATTTGTTCAGTGATCGGGACGGACAGCTCCGGTGATCTGCTTGAAAATAGCCTGAAAGAAAAAGGTTTGAATTGTGAAGGCCTGATCCGAAGCAATGACCGCATTACTACCATCAAAGAAAGAATTATTGCCGGTTCCCAGCAAGTTGTCCGGATTGATACAGAAACGGACAAGCCTATTTCAAGTTTAGAAAAAGACAGACTTGTCAGCAAAGCAAAAGAACTTATCCCTTCCTGCAACGTCATTATTTTTGAAGATTATGACAAAGGCGTTTTAACAGCTGAATCCATTGCAGAAATTACTGAGTTTGCCAATGAGCATAATGTTCCAACAGTTGTAGATCCCAAAAAACGCAACTTTCTGTTTTACAATAACGTAACACTTTTTAAACCAAACCTGAAAGAACTTCGTGAAGGTTTAAAAGTTGAATTTGATGTGGATAATCCTGATGAATTACATGCAACAGTTCAGTTATTGAAAAATACGTTGAATGCCAAAGGTGCTTTAATCACACTTTCGGAACGCGGCGTTCTGATTGATTTTAAAGAAGAAATTCACAAACTTCCTGCACACATCCGCCAGATCGCCGATGTCTCCGGTGCGGGCGATACGGTTATCAGTATAGCGGCCTGCTGCGTTGCATTAAATCTGCCTACGAGTTCTATTGCCGGAATTTCTAACCTTGGCGGTGGACTGGTTTGTGAAATGGTTGGCGTTGTTCCTATTGATAAAGCACTGTTAAAAATGGAAGCTGAGAAATTCGGATTAGTCTAAGATAATTACCAATTTATTCCTCCTCCGCCTAATCCCATCTTACGTGTAAACCGGTTTGATAATTTCGATTTACTGGTGATATAGCGGACACTTGCACCAATATAAGGCGTTGTTGCCGGTTGATAAGCACTTAGCGTTTCACGCGCACTGTTGAAAGTCTTCAGTTGCCGGAACGTCGTAACACCTGCTTCAAGGGAAATATTGAGCACTGTAAATAAATGCGCATTGGCAGAAATACCGGTTTTAATCTGACGGTAATTTTCCCGGCGAAGCATTTTTTCTTCCGGTGTCTGAATTTGAAAACCGCCGCTGTATCCATTCAGCCCCGCTAACATATCCACATTAAACCATTTCGTTGACCGGTAATTGACATTGACCATAAAAGGCAGTAAAGCAGATACCCGCCAGTCTCTGCCAAAACGTTTGTTCACACCTAAAACCGGGACAAAGCGAAGTTTTTGATTGTATGTCAAAATAGAACCATAAATAATCTGCGTATGCAGCCCAAGAATGTGCATACGGGCAGCACCTCCCCAGAAAAAAGGCTGAGGAGTAAAAAACGTTTCATTACTTTCGGTCATTCCGAGTCCCCCGCCATATACCCAAAGCCTGTCTTTGATACTGGCCTGTAAACGAATAACTCCGACTGACAACGTTTTATAACCATTATCAGGAATATTTTTGCTATCTACCGTTGGCTGAATTTGTGTGTATTGCGTTAAGAGAACAGTATGAACAGCCTTAAGATCAAATTTTTTCTGAAGACTATATCCCAGCTGCACTTCACTTTGTATAGGCACGATGCCAAAAAACCCGGCTCTCGTATATCCGAAATCTTTCCCGGTTCCTCCACCCATATTAGAAGGCACATTATAATCTGCCTTCAAGGTTACATTGGGATAAAAGAGACGACTTAAAGCAAAATGCTGCGCCTGTGCGGAGGAAACCGTCAATAGAAGTAAACCGAAAAGCAAAGGCCGAGAAATGTTCATGCAGTATGTCGGGATGTGTTTAGGGCAGATAACGTGGAAATCAATAGTGTATTGTATCGTTTTAAAGATGTAAAATTCTGGGGAAAGTTTGTTTATTTACAACAGCTACCAGTTCGAGCATAGAAACCATGATAAAGCTTCCCTCTCTCAAAACGCTGTCTGAACATTTTTTAGATACTTTTACAAGGTTTAAGTGGATAGTGATCATTTCTTTGGCAAGAGCATTTACACTCATTTACCGTGCAGAATTAACGCAAAGCCATACGAATGAAAGAAACCTTTTAATCCGGATTTCACTGGTCCTTTTCCTCGCCATGCCACTGGCATTAAGTATTGCCATGGCTGTTGAAAGACGGCAATGGAAAAAATATACAGAGCCAGCGCTGATGCTATTGCTTACTGTATTGTTGACTTTCTATTACTTTTTTATAAGCTCCGATCCTAATCAAACCGACTATTACCGGTTCATGCTTTTTATGGCTGGTGCTCATCTGCTGGTTTCCTATGTGGCCTTTATAGGATTCAAGGAAACCAATGGCTTTTGGCAACTCAATAAAACATTTTTCCTGCAGTTTCTAAATGCTACCTTATACGCCGTCACTTTATTTATTGGCCTTTACATTGCCATTGAAACCGTTAAGTTTTTGTTTGGTATAGAATTCATTTTCGAAATTAAGACCGATCTCGCCATTCTTATTTTTACGCTTTTCCATACTGTTTTTTTTCTGGATAAAATTCCAGCCAGCCTTACTGATCTCGAACAGCAAACAGATTATCCTGCAGGCCTGAAAATTTTTACGCAGTATGTACTCTTACCGCTTGAAGTAGTATACCTGTTCATTCTGTATGCTTATACCGCAAAAATTGTTTTTCAATGGCGTCTTCCGGATGGAGGTGTCGCTTACCTGGTTCTGGCATTTTCAGTGACAGGTATATTAGCCTTGTTACTGTTGCATCCCTTGCGTGATAATTTGAAAGAACGTTGGATACGCCTATTCAGCCATCGTTTTTATCTGGCACTACTGCCGCTTATTGTACTGCTTTTTACAGGGATTTTCCGGCGCATCCATGACTATGGAATTACCGAAAACCGTTATTTGGTCGCTGTACTGGCAATCTGGCTGACCGGAATTGCCTTCTACTTCTTATTCATCAAACGTGATGATATCCGCTGGATTCCGATTACTCTTTCTATTATCTGTTTTGTACTGGCCGTAGGTCCCTGGAATATTTTTGCTGTTTCCAGAACTAGTCAGATCCACCAGTTTGAAAATATTTTGGCAGAATACAAACTTTTAAATGCTGAAAACAAGATTGGCAGAAAGGCTGTGTTGTCCAATCATGATTATGAACAGCTGTTTTCTATTGTTCAGTTTTTCAAAGAAAGAGATGTGTCTGTAATTAAAAAGTACTTTCCAAAACTGCCTAAAGACAACCATGAAGAAAAATATTCCTCTGTGATGGAAAACTATCTGGGGAAATATGTGTCTGCAAAAAAGATGCAGCAGAGAGATGTATATGCTTACTTTTCTTCCGGCCCAAACAGTGATATAAAGGTCACAGGATTTAATTATCTTGTACCTTTTTCCAGTGGCAATAACCAGCTTATGCAAAATAAAGAATGGAAAATCAGGTCAGGTATAAAGGGAAAAACACTAAGTATTTATCGCAGCAACAAAAAACTGATTGTCTGGGACATAACTCAAAAAGCAGCAAGGTTAAAAGATCAGTATGGATCCAACAGCAATAATATTCCTTCTGATTCACTTAGTCTGCATTATCAAACTCCGGAAGCACATGTTAAAATAATACTGAAGTCGATTAGCCGGAGTTATGATGATTATACTAGTGAAGGTATATTTTTATATGAATAATAAGAGTGGGCACTAAAATCACAGCTATCCGGAAAAACTCACCAAATGCCTACTTCATAAATAGTAAAACCCCGGAAGAACGAAATCTTCCGGGGTTTTACTATTTATGAAAAGTCGAAAGCTGATTGCCAACAACTTGCTGAAATCTTACAAATCAATGGCTTCACCGTAAGCCGCTTCAGTTGCTCCTTTCAAAGCTTCTGACATCGTTGGGTGCGGGTGAATTGAACGCATAATTTCGTGTGCAGTCGTTTCCAGTTTACGGGCAACTACTACTTCGGCGATCATTTCAGTTACGTTTGTACCAATCATGTGCGCTCCAAGGAATTCGCCATATTTGGCATCAAAAATTACTTTTACGAAACCATCCGTAGCGCCAGCTGCCGTAGCTTTACCTGATGCTTTGAATGGAAATTTACCAACTTTGATATCATAACCAGCTTCTTTCGCTTTTTTCTCAGTGAAACCAACAGAAGCAATTTCAGGCTGGCAATAGGTACAGCCAGGAATGTTTCCGTAATCCAGCGCTTCTGTTTTGTGACCTGCAATTTTCTCTGCACAGATAATACCTTCCGCAGTAGCCACGTGTGCCAAAGCAGGGCCAGGCGTACAGTCACCGATTGCATAGAAACCAGGAACGTTGGTCTCGTACCATTCGTTAACAGAAATTTTACCTTTATCTGTTTTGATACCTGCTTCTTCCAAACCGATATTTTCAAGGTTTGAAACAATACCGGCAGCTGAAAGCACTACATCTACTTCAAAAGTTTTTTCTCCTTCCGGCGTTTTTACAGTGACTTTGCAGCCATTTCCGCTTGTATCCACTTTCTCAACAGAAGAGTTGACGAACGTATCAACACCCAATTTTTTGTATTGTTTGGCAATTTCTTTCGAAATGTCCTCATCTTCAACCGGAACCAGGTTTGGAAGGAATTCAACTACAGTAACTTTCGTTCCCATCGTTGCATATACATAAGCAAACTCCATTCCGATTGCACCGGAACCTACAACCAATAAACTTTTTGGCTGCGTTTCAAGGCTCATGGCCTTACGGTATTCAATTACTTTCTGACCGTCAATTTTAATATTCGGCAATTCACGTGCGCGTGCACCTGTTGCAATAATAACGCCTTTACCAGCGGTATAATCTGTTTTTTTGCCTTCTTTATCGGTAACCTCAACCGTTTTAACACCTTTCACTTTACCGGTTCCCATGATGACGTCGATCTTATTCTTCTTCATCAAAAAGGCAACTCCCTTACTCATACTATCAGCAACACCACGGCTACGTTTGATAACACCGCCGAAGTCAGCAGAAGACTCGCCTACGTTAATACCGTAATCTTTTGCATGCTTGATGTATTCAAAAACCTGTGCGCTTTTAAGAAGAGCTTTGGTTGGGATACAACCCCAGTTCAGGCAAATTCCACCTAAAAGTTCTTTTTCTACAATCGCTACTTTAAGTCCCAATTGGGAAGCGCGAATAGCCGCTGGATATCCACCGGGACCGCTACCAATCACGATCACGTCATACGTTTGAGCCATTTTCTATTATTTTTATTTGAAAGAAATGGGTTGACAAAAATTTCATGCAAAGGTACGACGATTTGCCGGAAACACTACATGTAAACAGTTACGTATTTATGTGAAACTGACACTAATCCTGAATTGTTATACCTTTGCATTATTGGTAACAGTAGTGAGTTACAATTGGAGCCAATATTGTTAATATATTTTTCAACTAAAAATTCAAACAATTCAATGACACTTGATCAATTGAAAGACTTGAAGGCCCGTGTAGAGGCTTTGGGGAGGTATCTTTGACTACGCTAACCGAAAAAAACAGCTAGACGACCTTGAACAACAAACTTCTCAACCGGAATTCTGGGGCGACTCGGAGCGGGCTGAGAAAACAATGAAGGAAATTCGCGGACTTAAATTCTGGACAACGGGATTTGAAGAACTTTCGAGATTGCGCGATGACCTGGATACAATATGGGAATTTTATGAAGCTGGCGAAGCTACTGAAGAAGAGGTAGACGAAGAAGCTAAAAAGCTGGAAGCCAAGCTTGATGAAATTGAATTCCGTAAAATGATGGGCGAAGAAGGCGACGAACTTCCGGCTGTTATTGAAATCAACTCTGGTGCCGGTGGCACTGAATCGCAGGATTGGGCATCGATGCTGATGCGGATGTACATCATGTGGGCTGAGAAAAACGGCTATAAAGTACGTGAAGTAGATTTGCAGGACGGAGATGTAGCTGGTATTAAGTCAGTGACATTGGAAATTTCCGGCGAATATGCTTATGGAAATCTTAAGTCAGAAAATGGCGTTCACCGCCTGGTGCGTATTTCACCCTTTGATTCCAATGCCCGCCGTCATACTTCATTTACTTCAGTTTATGTATATCCACTGGCAGATGATACAATAGAAATTGACGTCAATCTTGCAGATATTACCTGGGATACATACCGTTCCGGTGGTGCTGGTGGGCAAAATGTAAATAAAGTAGAAACAGCTGTTCGTCTGCATCATAAACCTTCGGGAATTGTTATTGCCTGTCAGCAGGAACGTTCTCAGCTAATGAATAAAGAAGTTGCCATTCGATTATTGAAATCGCGTCTTTATCAGATGGAGCTTGAAAAAAGAAATGCAGCCCGTGCAGAAGTGGAAGCGTCCAAGCGCAAAATTGAATGGGGATCTCAGATCCGCAGTTATGTACTGGACGACCGCCGTGTAAAAGATCATCGCACGGATCATCAGACCTCCAACACAGACGCTGTATTAAATGGTGAGATTAACGATTTCATTAAAGCTTATTTGATGGAGTATTAATAAATATTGAATTTAAAGAAACCTTCAGACTATACCCCTTTGTGGATTTGTTCGGAGGTTTTTTTATATTTAGAAAAAAAAGCTATGACTGGTATTCGATATATTACAGATGAAAAAGGTCAAAAGACCGATCTGATTATTTCCTTGGAGGAACACGGACAGATTGTAGAAGATATATTGGATGCTCTTCTTGTAGAAGAAAGGAAAACAGAAGATTCTTTATCGTTGGATCTTTTTGTTCAGCAGTTGATAGCGGAAGGGAAATTCGATGCATAAAATTTATGAAGTAATTATTACAACTTCTGCTCAAAGAGAAATCCGTAAGCTTCAAAAAATAGAAGTTCAACGAATAATCCCTGCTATTCAGCTATTATCTGAAGATCCTCGTCCTTCAGGTTGCAAAAAATTAACCTCAGCCCAAAATATATATAGAATTCGGATTGGAAATTATCGCGTTCTCTATTCAATCGACGATGTTATAAGAATTGTGGAAGTTTCTGGTGTCAGGCATCGAAGAGACGCTTATGAGTAATAATAAAATACTTCATTACCATAAACTTGGCCACGGCCCTAAACCTCTCCTTGCCTTTCACGGCATTACCCAAAATGGCTTTTCCTGTTTCCGGTATTTTTCCCAAATTGCTGGAAACCAGTATACTATTTATGCTTTCGATTTATTTTTTCACGGACAAAGTAAAGGCGTTCAGGGAACTGATTCTTTTTCGGATCAGGATGTTGTAACCAAAGCCTTATGGAAAAAACTGATCTCAGAATTTTTACAGGAAAAGAAAATAGATCGTTTTGATGTAATTGCTTTTAGTATGGGCGGTCGTTTTGCACTGGCTACACTGGAAGCATTTTCAACACAAATTGATAACGCATTCTTGATTGCGCCGGATGGGGTTTCCGAACATCCGGTTTATACGCTTGCATCCCGGTTCCGGCCTGCAAGAAAACTTTTCCGCTGGTCACTGCAAAATCCAGATGCGCTGATCAAAGTTGCCAACAGATTTGAAAAAGCCGGACTAATCCACAACAGCCTGATTCGTTTTACACAATATATGTTAGCTGATTCTAAAAGACAGGAACTTATTTACCGCTCCTGGCTGGCTTTCCGTATGTTGAAATTTAATATTCCGGCCTTATATAAAAAGCTAAACCGGGTGAAAGTCTATTTATTTGTCGGAAAGTATGATAAGGTGCTGAATGAAAAAGGTATGAAAAAATTATCCGTACTTCTTCCAAAAGAACAGTACTTTTTACTTCCTGCCGGGCATAGTGGTCTGGTGGATAAGGCTGCAATAATTATTAGAGATTTGATAAAGTAACTTTATCTGCTTAACCTGTCCATAAAATTTCTATCTTTAAAGGACTCCTATTTCTCCGAAAATTCCTGATATAAATGATAGAAACAAATACCTCCGAGACATTTCCGCATAAAGATGATACAAGCTGGCGACTAAAAGCCATTATGGGCGGGTCCATAGGAAATTTAGTAGAATGGTATGACTGGTACGCTTACTCTGCATTTTCTCTTTATTTTGCCGGGAGTTTTTTTCCTGACTCCAACCCCACAGTGCAGCTAATCAACACAGCCGGGATTTTTGCCGTAGGTTTTTTAATGCGGCCCATTGGCGGTTATCTTTTTGGTAAAATTGCTGATACCAAAGGCAGGAAAGAAGCCATGACTTTATCCGTTCTGCTGATGTCTTTCGGCTCTTTATTGATCGCTTTTTTGCCAGGCTACAGCACGATAGGTATTGCTGCACCCGTTTTACTGCTGATCGCACGTCTGCTTCAGGGATTAAGCGTAGGCGGAGAATATGGAACGTCCGCTACTTATTTAAGCGAAGTCGCTACCAAAGAAAGACGTGGGTTTTATTCCAGTTTTCAATATGTAACGTTGATTGGAGGACAGTTAATTGCCCTGGGTTTACAGCTCATTCTGCAAAGAATATTTCTTACAGAGCACCAAATGCACGAATGGGGATGGAGAATTCCTTTTATTATTGGTGCAATTCTTTCCTTAATAGCGCTTTATCTTCGCAGCAATCTTCATGAAACGGAAGCTTTCAGAAATAAAAGTAACTCACCTGCCAAAAAAGAAGGTTCGATCAAGGAATTGTTAAAACATCCCAAAGCACTGGCTGTGGTCGTAGGACTTACGCTGGGCGGAACGCTGGCTTTTTATACCTATACCACGTACATGCAGAAATTTTTAGTGAATACGGTTGGTCTCACAAAAGGTCAGTCCACAACTTTAACTTTTTGCTCATTGCTGATCTTTGCCTTGCTGCAGCCTGTTTTCGGTGCATTGAGTGATAAAGTGGGAAGAAGGCCTCTGCTTATCGGATTTGGAATTTTAGGTACACTCTGCACCGTTCCATTGTTGACAACATTAAGTCATACGTCCACCATGCTGGGCGCTTTTGGCTTGTTAATGGGCGCTTTAATTATTGTGAGTGGTTATACTTCCATCAATGCTGTGGTAAAAGCGGAGTTATTTCCTGTTGAAGTACGTGCCCTGGGCGTCGGACTACCCTACTCTTTGACTGTTGCAATCTTTGGTGGAACTGCTGAATATCTGGCACTTTGGTTTAAAAATGCCGGTCACGAAAATTATTATTACTGGTATGTAACAGCTTGTATCTTTCTTTCGCTTCTGGTTTACATTACCATGAAGGACACAAAACATACTTCTCTGATCGAGCATTAAGTATCAGATAAAATATTCAGATCTGGATTGCTATTGTTTTTTATCCTTGAACAGATATCCGATTCCGACAGTCGAAATAATGATCAGTGAAAGCAAAAGTATTTTTGTTCCTAATCCTTCATTCGGATGTTCAAGCAAGTAACGGATTTCCTGTGCTTCTCTGCCGGCCCAAACCGCCAGAACCGTTCGTGGAATCATACCTAATGTACCGCCTGCCAAAACCTGAGGCAACTTTGCACCAACCACATTGAAAAATAAATTGGTGATCGTAAAAGGTAAAACCGGTGAAAGTTTGGCAAAGAAAATAAGACGAAACTGATTGGCTCTGAATTTCTTAATCAAAGATTCAATTTCCGGATAGATCTGAACCAGATAAACGCGGATGGATTCTGCATTAAAAAAATCAGCCAATATATAAAGAAGAGCGATAGCACCCAGATTGAGCAGGAATAAAAATGGCACTGCATACCAGCCCAGGAAATAACCAAAAACAAGCGCAAGAAATGTAGGCGGGGTCAGTGCAATGGCAGAGGTAAAAGTCAACCCCAGCGTAACCAGCATCCAGGTTCCGTAAGACCAGCTTCTTAACAAATCTTCATGAGCTACTGCAGAAGCAGTGAGCAAAGAGGTAGTTACCAAAGGAACAACAGTGAGTAAAACGCTTACGACGAGAGGTAAAGGAAGTTTTTTTACTAATGGATTTGCCAAAAGAGGATATTTTTAGTCAATGTAATAATTTCAGATATCAAATTAACGACTTCTTTCTGTAAAAGGTTTTTACGAAAGGTTATCTTTGGTTTTTTAGAATAACGAAGAAAAATAATAACAGGCTTGTTTTATGAAATTTGCTACCAAAGCTATACATGCAGGCGTTGAGCCGGATCCTACAACAGGTGCCATCATGACGCCCATTTACCAGACTTCCACCTATGTTCAGGAAAGTCCCGGAAAACACAAAGGATATGAATACTCACGTACACATAACCCGACCCGTACCGCTTTGCAAAATGCACTGGCTGCATTGGAAAACGGAAAACATGGCATCTGTTATGCTTCCGGCCTTGCGGCAACAGACGCTGTTTTAAAGTTATTCCGTCCGGGAGATGAAATTATTGCTACCAATGATATTTATGGCGGCACGTACCGGATCATGAAAAAGATCTATGAGCCATTTGGCCTGATTTTTCATTTTGTTGACATGAGCAATACTCAGGAAATTGAAAAGGTCATTTCAGAAAAAACAAAGATGATCTGGATTGAAACACCTACAAATCCTTTGCTTAAAATTATTGATATTGAAGCTATTACAGCTATTTGTAAAGAAAAAGGAATTTTAAGCGTTGTGGATAATACTTTTGCTTCGCCCTATCTTCAGAATCCGTTGGATCAGGGAGGAGATATTGTCATGCATTCCGTTACCAAATATCTGGGCGGACATTCCGATACGGTTATGGGCGCGCTGATCGTCAATGATGATGAACTGGCAAAACAGCTGGCTTTTATTCAGAATGCAAGCGGTGCAGTTCCCGGACCTCAGGATTGCTTTCTGGTTTTAAGAGGGATTAAAACATTGCATATCCGTATGCAAAGACACTGTGAAAACGCAAAAGTTGTTTCGCTTTGGCTTGAAGATCATCCGAAAGTCGGGAAGGTTTATTATCCCGGACTTCCGTCTCATGAAGGTCATCAGCTGGCTACCAAACAAATGCGAGGCTACGGAGGGATGATTTCTTTTGAGCTTAAAGGAGCTAATTATCAGGAAGCTGTTCATGTCATGGAGAACCTGAAAGTTTTTTCCCTAGGGGAATCTCTGGGTGGTGTGGAGTCACTTTGCACACATCCGGCCAGTATGACACATGCCAGTATCCCGAAAGAAGAAAGAGAGAAAAACGGATTAAAGGACACACTGATCCGCCTAAGTGTCGGGATTGAAGATGTTGAAGATTTAATCGAGGATTTGGCGCAGGCAATTGGCTAAGAATTGAATTCTCTTTTGCATTCCAAAACCAAAACCATTACTTTTGATCTCTATATAATATAGCAAAACATACAAATACGTTATTCATGGAATTAACAGGAACTGTCATCGCTTTACTTCCTGAGGTGTCTGGTCAGGGTAAAAACGGAACATGGCGCAAGCAGGAATTTATTCTTGAAATCCCTTCGCAATATCCAAAAAAAGTATGCATTTCATTGTGGGGTGACAAAATCGACCAGGCTGGTCTGCAGATTAATGATGCTGTTACTGCCTCTATTGATATTGAAAGCCGCGAATATAACAATCGCTGGTATACAGAAGTAAAAGCATGGAAACTGGACAAAGCCGGCAGCAACAGCGGTGGCGGAGCTTCTTCAGGCGGAGGAAGCAGCAATAGTACATTGCCTCCGGTTACAACTTTTAACGAAGACGAATCTGACGATTTACCTTTTTAAAAATACAATAGAGATCCGCCGTCGCGGTGAGAGAATACGTCAATAAGTGAATGGTTATTCTTTCAGCGCAACGGCGGATCGTTTTATATTAATCTTCTGGTCGGATCATGCCATCGCTACTGTAAAATGATCCAGCACTTCGTGCGGATGTACTTCCAGAACATTAGCAAGTACTAACATTACCAGCGTATTTGAAGCCATTTTTCGGGGAATGCCGGCGGCGGCGGCAAATAAGTCAACCGTCACAGTCTGTTTTTCATCAAGCAGCTTCATCAGCTTCTCTTCCTTATCACCATATTGAAACCGGATATCGCGTTTAAATCTGCCACGACGCATAATTTCACGCATCTCACGGCTGGCCTGAATGGATTTATCCGCAACTCTCACGTAAGCCTTTTTTATCCCTGACTGGTCAACAACATAGTGCGGTTTATCAAGACTTCTGGGAATTGTCAGCACCAGCACTTCGCGATCCATATCGATCGGAATTCTTTCTACACGGTAATCAAGTTTGGGAAAGCAGTAAGTGTCAATAGCCTTTACAAGTGTATATTCGTCTTCAAAGGAGTCCTTTAATCCTTTGATCGTCCGGTCGTCTCCAACACCGACGAATAGTTTTCCACCGCCTGAATTGGCGAATGCAACAAGTTCACGGACAATCTTTTCCGGGTGATTCGTTTTAAGTTTAAACTCCACATGATCACCCTCTCCTTTTTTGACCAACTCTTTAAGCAATCGTAGTTCCATCAATTGGCCTGGATAGATACTTAACTATGAAAATAACGGGGCTATCGTATGCACTATAACAACGTTATGAATTTACATTCCTTTCGTGATATTAAAAAAATATTATCAATGAATCTTCACACAATTTCTATTCATTAACACAACAAATTTATTTAAATAAATAATCATACCATTTTGGTTGCTGATCGCCTGGAAAAAAATTAGCTTTGATCAAAATATTTCTATTACTCAACAGGATCATACATCCGGCCTTCTAAATTTGTGAAGGCTGCTTTCTTATGAAAAATCTGACGATTGTAACCTTAGTATACATAATCCTCCCAACTTACTTCTTTTTATTTTTCTGGGTAAATGTCAATTATTCCGTTCTATCCCTGATTGCATTAACCATAGCTTTGTTCCTCGCCATTTACAGGCTTGGAAATCACAACACGAGTTTCACTAATCCTGAATTTTCTCTTTCACTAAGTATTCTCTCGTCTGGCCTCATTGCCCTGGTACTTTGCTACTTTTCTGAATTTGGAAGTTTTGACTATCAGAGTTACGATTATCAGGCGCATAATTTTAAATTCAACTTACTTGCCACACAACCTTTACCTCTTTACGATCAGGAACGGGATATTTATATGTGTTATTACCTGGGATATTACATTGTCCCGTCCTTACTGGGAAAAATTACTTCTGTATCCTTAATCAAGTATTTTGCGTTTTTCTGGACCTGGCTTGGTCTTACGCTAAGTTTCTCCTGGATTCAGGTTCGTTTAAGAAAACTAAAAATAAGGCAGCGCCTGTTAATTTGTCTTCTTCTGATCTTGGGTTCCTATGTAAGCATAATTTTGCCGTTGCTCAATCACCTTTTTCCCGGGCTTGTTGCTTTTGATAATAATTCCGTACTCATCAATGGAAAATTTGTTCTTAACCAGCTTCCCATATTATCAAAAAGCATTTCAGAAGCTACACAACACACATTACCTGCATTTCTTGCCATTTGCTTTTTTATCACGGCTATTACGGATTTAAGATACTTCTATTCTTTTTCAGTTTTCATATTAAGCACTCTTTTCTGGACTCCTTTTACTGCTGTCGGGCTTTCCCTTTTCTGTATATATTTTGTAATCAAAGGATTTCAGAAAGATCAGTTTAGGTTTATCGGAAATGCAGCACTTTTTGGTATGTTGTTACTGGTAGCTTATTATCCTGTTATCATATTTCTGCTGAGCTCTGCTGCAACTTCCATGGAAAGCAACTTGTTCATCTGGCAATCCGGAAGCGCATACTGGCCTTTCTATTATCTTCTTTATCTGTTCGTTTTTTTTGGGATATGGTTTATCTTTTTCAGAAAAGAATTGCTGGAATTTGACAGGGAACTTCTTCTCATTTCGTTTATATCCTTTGCTGCAATCGGTTTAGCGCAGCTGGGGTATTTCAATGATTTAAATACCCGGGCTTCCATAGCATCTCAGGTTGTGCTTGGTATGAGCATCGCCTATGCGATGGTCATGCATGCCAAAAATATCATTAAAAATAAGTTTCTGTTATTGGGAAGCGTATTTCTAGTGATGAACTCACTTAGCTTTATTAAGTTTTATTATGAGCGTTTATTTATTTTAAATGTTGGTACAAACAACACTATAGAAAACCCTCATCTTGATTTGTTCGGAGATAATTACTATACTTTTTTAGAAAAGGGCTACCAAAACGGACAGGAAGTGGTAAAGCAATACTCCCTTAAAAAAGGCAGCCTTTTTGAAAAATATTTGCTAAAACGCAATTGAAAAATTGTACTGATGTGCCAAAAAAAACGGCACCTAGTGGCGCCGCTTCTTGTTAATATTCATCTTCATTAAAGAAGAAGTCATCTTTGGTCGGATAATCCGGCCAGATTTCCTCAATACTTTCATAAGGCTGACCATCATCTTCCAATTCTTGTAAGTTTTCAACTACTTCTAACGGAGCGCCTGTTCTAATTGCGAAGTCAATCAGCTCGTCTTTGGTAGCTGGCCAAGGAGCATCCTCCAGATATGATGCGAGTTCAAGAGTCCAGTACATAATTTTTTTCGCCTATTAAATAGTTACTTAATTTTTTCAGAATTGCAAAAGTAAAAAAGTTTGCATCTTTTGATAATTTTAAACAAAAAATATTAAAAATAATTGTTTTTTATTCTTAATATTTTTCTGGGTAATATAAGCATTTGAATACCATAAATTTACCTATCTAAATGATACACACATTTTATATCCAGTGCTAACGAATGTATACAAAAAGCATTCCTGTTATTTTAAACGATCTGGCATAAGCGTTAAAGCCACAATTCCGGATAAAATCTTTTGTAAATTTCCCCATTATTAGAATTACTAAAAATTATGACAATTGAAGTTTGCGCATATTCCTTGGAATCCTGCATGAATGCACAGGTTGGAGGAGCAGGACGAATCGAGCTATGCGGAGGATTAGGCGAAGGCGGAACTACGCCAAGCGCCGGTCTGATCGAAATGGTAAAAGAGCATATACAAATTCCTGTCTATGTCATGATTCGTCCACGCGGGGGAGATTTCGTTTATGATTTTTTTGAAGAAGAAATCATGAAAAAAGACATTGCTCTGGCTAAAAAACTGGGGGCTGATGGTGTTGTTCTGGGCATATTACTTCCTGACGGACAAGTTGACGTAGCCAGGACAAAAACACTGGTAGAACTTGCCTCTCCCATGAAGGTGACTTTTCATCGTGCTTTTGATCTTACGCCTGACCCTGTAAAAGCACTTAAGGCCGTGATTGAAACCGGTGCGGAACGGATCTTAACTTCCGGACAGAAGTCCCGCGCTTCTGAAGGGATCAAACTTTTGGAACAGTTGGCAAAAACGGCTGGAAACTCCATCGAAATTATGGCAGGCGGTGGTGTAAACCATCATAATGCCGCTGAACTTAAATCCGCGGGTGTTCATTCTTTGCATTTAACAGCCAAATCTTTCCGTGCCGGCAGACAAAAATATTTTCCGGCGGATGTTTCTATGGCAGGTGAAATCCCGGATGAACGTTCCGTCATGTATAGTGATCTAACGCTGGTTGAAGCAATTATTAGTGCAGTGGCAGAATAGGCTTTAATTATACTTTTATTCATTTTGAAAAAAATTTATTTTGGTATATTAGCACTGCTGGCCTCCTTTCTTATCATAGCACTGTATAGTCATAATCTTGAATACTGGGCTACGGTAAAATGGTGGTCTCTTAACCTGGCAACAATTGGGTTTCTAATCATTTTCTTCTCGTTAACAAAAAGCCATGAAGAGCAGCATTGGTATAAAATACTGTTTAAGTCCGGAAAATGGTATCTGAATATACTGGGAGTACTGGTCTTCATTTTGACACTGACCATCTGCTATATATTTCTGGACAAAGCAGCAATCAGGACAAATGAAAAAATAAAAGCTTATTATTTAGAAGCCAAATCCATTGAAACAATGGCAACCGTAATAGGCACTTACAAGGTTTCCTTCACTCTAAAATCAACATACAAGCAATCATTCATCGCGATTGAATATAGTACACAAGAAGGAATGATACGTCAGGGATTAGATATAAAACAATATGCGTATCTAAAGCCAGGTCAGAAAATCACCATTTTGTATGCCAAAGCACACCCTTCTTTTTTTAAACTCCAGTAAAAAACACAGTAATTGTAGGGCTTGAAACACAAATCATTATCTTTGCGGCTCTTTCTAAAAAAACAAAATCTTAAGAACGTGAATAACAATACTTCGTTAATTTGGAACATCGTGCTTAGTATAGCCGTAGCGGTGTTATTTTTCTTACATTTTTCAGGAAATAAATCTGAAGTAGTAGCCGGTTCAGACGGAGTGGTAGCGGGTCGCCGTACTGTTTATGTACAAGTTGATTCACTTCTTACAAATTATGACTTCTTCAAGGATACTAAAAAAGCACTGGAAAATAAGCATTTTCAACTTGAAAATGAACTGAATACAAAAGGGCGGTCTTTACAGAATGAAGTAGCTTTCTTTCAGCAAAAAGCACAGACTATGACTCCTGACCAGGCTCGTTCCACAGAAGCGCAGCTAATGAAAAAACAGCAGGATCTGGTTGCTTACCGGGATCAGGCAATGGCCGGACTTCAGCAGGAAGAAGCAGGTAAAAATGAAGAATTGTACAAACAGATCAGAGCTTATATTGAAAAATATAACAAGGATAATAAATATGAATACGTATTAGGCTACTCTCTGGGCGGCGGGATTTTGTTTGCTGACAAATCTCTTGATGTTACTCAGAAGATTATTGAGGGCTTGAACAAAACATATAAAGAAACAGATGCAGGTAAGGCTTCTGCAGATACTACGGCTAAGAAATAGTTTTAACCATAAGGTTTAAAACAATAAAGCAAAAAGGTGGCTGATATAAATCAGCCACCTTTTTGCTTTTAACTGGTATTTTGTATCGGTCATGCCTACTGCATTTTTTTAATTGGCATATCAATTTTCCACGGATTAAATCCACGGCTATGATATTGGTCGTGCCTATGGTACTTGTAAATAAGGCTTCGATTTAAATGAATCACAACAAAAAGAAGCGGCTTAATTAATTAAGCCGCCTCTTACGATATAATATCAAACTTCTCTATCTTTCTAAACAGTCTTTGAAGAAGCCTTTGCTCCTATGTACTCCCGGTTCAGACGGGCAATATTTTCAAATCTGATTTCCTTAGGACATTCCGCTGAACAAGCATGCGTGTTGGTACAGTTACCAAAGCCTTCCGCGTCCATCTGAGCAACCATTTTTTCTGCACGAATAGTACGTTCTGCCTGTCCCTGCGGCAATTGTGCCAACTGCGATATTTTTGCAGATACGAACAACATCGCAGAAGCATTTTTACAGGCTGCTACACAAGCTCCGCAACCGATACAGGCCGCTGCACTAAATGCATCATCTGCCGCTTCTTTCGGAATAGGCAGATTATTAGCATCCTGAGCATTTCCTGTATTCACAGACACAAAACCACCTGCAGAAATAATACGGTCAAAACCATCACGGTCTACGACCAGATCTTTAATTACAGGAAATGCTCCTGCTCTCCACGGCTCCACAGTAATGGTATCGCCATCCTGGAAAGAACGCATATGCAACTGACAGGTTGTTACACCTTTCAACGGACCATGTGCGCGCCCGTTGATGAACATAGAACAAGATCCGCAAATCCCTTCCCTGCAATCGTGGTCGAACGCAACCGGTTCTTTATTTTCTTCAATTAACTGTTCGTTAAGAATATCGAACATTTCAAGGAAAGACATATCCGGAGATATTCCTTCCAGATTATAACTTTCAAAATCTCCCTTGGTATCTTTATTGCTTTGTCTCCACACATTAAGCGTAAGACGCATATTGCCTGCACTCATTTTTCTAAATTGTTAATGATTAACTATTAACGAAATTTATTTTAGTTATAAGCTCAATGAAGGACTTTAGCTAACCGCTAAATGCCAATAGCTAACTGCTATTTATAACTTCTTTGAGCAATTTTTATATTGTCATAAATAAGTTCTTCTTTGTGAAGCTCCCATTTCTCATCTGCAATGTGCTCCCATGCTGAAACAAACATAAAGTTCTCATCATCACGAAGTGCTTCTCCTTCTTCAGTCTGGAATTCTTCACGAAAATGACCTCCGCAGGACTCATCACGAGTTAATGCATCGATACACATCAATTCGCCTAATTCAATAAAATCTGCTACACGGTTAGCTTTGTCAAGTTCAGGATTGAAATCTTCAATTTTACCCATCACTTTTACGTCTCGCCAGAACTCCTCACGTAACTGACGAATTTCAACAATTGCTTCTTTCAGTCCCTTTTCGTTTCGGGCCATTCCACATTTATCCCACATGATTTTACCTAGGCGGCGATGAAACAGTTCAGGAGAAGTTTTTCCCTGAATGCTGATCAGTTTATGAATTCTGTCACTTACTTCTTTTTCAGTTTGTACAAAGGCTTCGTGATCCGTTGATATATGTCCGGTACGGATTTCACTGGCCAGATAAGCACCAACCGTAATAGGAATAACGAAATAACCGTCTGCCAGACCCTGCATCAACGCTGAAGCACCGAGGCGGTTTGCACCATGGTCTGAAAAGTTAGCTTCTCCAAGAGAATACAAACCAGGAACAGTGGTCATCAGGTTATAATCCACCCAAAGCCCGCCCATGGTATAATGCACAGCCGGATAAATACGCATAGGCACCTCATACGGATCTTCGCCCGTAATTTGCTTATACATATCAAAAAGGTTACCATACTTTTCTTTCACTACAGCCTTACCCCATTCCAGTATCTGCTCTTCTGAGGCATGCGTAACATTATTTTTGTTTGCTTCGCCTTGTCCGTAACGGTGAAAAGCAGCAGAGAAATCAAGGAAAACAGCCATTTTGGATTGGCCTACCCCATATCCTGCATCGCAACGTTCCTTGGCAGCACGGGAAGCAATATCACGGGGAACCAGGTTACCAAAAGCCGGGTAACGACGTTCCAGGTAATAATCACGTTCTTCTTCAGGAATATCATTTCCTGCACGGGTATCATTTTTCTGTTTAGGAACCCAGATCCGGCCATCATTACGTAGTGATTCTGACATCAGGGTCAGCTTCGACTGATGTTCTCCTGAAACAGGAATACAGGTAGGGTGAATTTGTGTAAAACAGGGATTCCCAAAAAATGCACCACGTCTATGCGCTTTCCATGCAGCGGTAACATTACTGCCCATGGCGTTTGTCGACAAATAAAATACGTTTCCGTAACCGCCTGTGCAAAGCAATACAGCATGTCCCGAATGTCTTTCAAGTTTACCTGTTACCAGATCTCTTGCAATAATTCCGCGGCACTTTCCATCAATTTTTACAACATCAAGCATTTCGTGACGATTGTACATGGTGATTGTCCCCATACCAACCTGACGCTGAAGGCCTGAATAAGCTCCTAACAAAAGCTGCTGTCCGGTTTGCCCGGCTGCATAAAATGTACGCTGGACCTGCACACCACCGAAGGAACGGTTGGAAAGCAGCCCGCCGTATTCACGTGCAAAAGGAACTCCTTGTGCTACACACTGGTCAATTATATTTCCGGAGACTTCGGCCAGACGATGCACATTGGCTTCGCGGGAACGATAATCTCCTCCTTTGATCGTATCATAAAAAAGACGATGAACTGAGTCACCATCATTCTGGTAGTTCTTTGCAGCATTGATCCCTCCCTGCGCAGCGATGGAGTGTGCACGGCGAGGCGAGTCCTGAAAACAAAATGCTTTTACTTTATATCCCATTTCTGCCAGCGTAGCAGCAGCAGAAGCTCCGGCCAAACCTGTTCCTACAACGATTACTTCGAGATTACGCTTGTTGGCAGGGTTTACAAGGGGTACTGAGGATTTGTATTTTTTCCACTTATCTTCCAGTGAGCCTTGAGGTATTCTGGCATCCAGACGAGATGAAGTTGCCATATATTTTGTAATGTTAATTAACCTGAAAAATTAGATTCAAATAATTAGTATAGCTGCATAGCATTTTTGCCGTCAACTAAGATCATTAATATACCCATCCCAAATACATGGAGATTGGCATAAGCGCAAAAACAATAGGCACAATAACTGAAAAAGCCAAACCTGCCATCTTGATTGCTCCGTTGTACTTTACATGGTATAAACCCAATGTTTTGAAAGCACTTTGAAATCCATGAAATAAATGCCAGGCAAGAGAGAAACAGCCCAGAACATAAATGATTACAACCCAGATGTTCTGGAAAATGTCGAGCATCATCTGATAAAGATTCAACTCTTCGCCGGTTGAAAATTGATTCGCACGGTTTGGAATCCAGAAATGTGAGGTATGAATTACCAGAAAGATCAGAATCAGCGTTCCTAATAACCCCATACTGCGGGAATACCAGGTGCTGTTCGCAGATGGATTGTTAACCTTGTATTTAACAGGTCTTGCATCGTTGTTTTGTTTTGTCAACAGGTAGCCATCAAAAATATGGATGAGAAAACCCAATACCAAACCAATTTCCAAGGTGCGGACAATAGGGTTGGTACCCATGAAATGCCCCCAGTGAGAAAAAGTTTCGCCTCCATCGTTGTAGAAAATCATTGCATTGATGGATGCATGTATTATCAGAAAAGTGATCAGAAATAAACCGGTAAGTGACATGATCAGCTTCTTACCGATGGAACTTGTTAACGCTTGTGTAAACCAAGACATAGCAAACACGAATAGTTTTAGTACAAAAAAATAAGGTATATTTAGAACATTTCAAAGGTATAGCACAAACCTATGCGACACAATAAAACAAGGCCATTTTTATGTATCGTATTACAATTTATAATCATTATTAAGTATTAATAAAAGTGATTGTCAGTACTCCCAATCGTACAAACTCCGGTATGGTACTATTTTGCGATAAACCTACCTTTTTTCTTTCAACTCCAAGTACGTTATTTGCACCCTGGGCCAAAAGAAAAAATCAACTCCGTTTTTTAGTTGTAATTCTGCTTTCTTAAAATATTTAGTCCATGTATTTGGCTAAAATTCAATCAATGCAAAAGCGTTAATCCTTAAATACAGTGTTAAAAAAAGAGAATGCATAGTATCCCGTTGAAAAACCTTCAATAATTTGGAGTATTGCGCAACAAAACACACATTTTTAATTAAAATTTCGTTCAATACATGTATGTTACAGGCAATACCTCATTTGAATAACAAACATCTGTTAAAAATTATTAAATAGAATATATATCAGTACTTTTTCTGATTAAAGCCTCTGTCTATAAAGTAAGCCTTATGTCTATGCGTTACATTTTACGATTACAATTTCTTTTTGCTTTTATCCTGCTCCTGACCGGCTACCAAGCCCAGGCAACACACTCCCGTGCAGGTGAAATAACAGCCAAACGTATTGGTACTACTAATACTTATGATGTGACTTACACGGGTTATTTTGATGTTTCTCCCAATGGAGGAAAAGGGGCTGCAGATGCACAGGGAGATATTTCTATGTATTTTTATCCTACACGGGGAAACGGCAGGGTAACTCCTGTAAAGGTTGACAGGATTGATGCATTGACGCGGAATATCGGTAATAATACAACACAAAATATATATACAACACGTTATACATTCCCTTCTGCGGGTGAATGGAGTATTTCTGTTACAATAGATAACCGCAATGCCAGTATTTTAAATTTAGGCCCTGGGGCTACGGATCTACTGAATTTTTACGTACATACTGATATTATCATCAATGCAATTATTGGAGTCAATCAAACCCCTGTTCTTTTAAATGCACCGATTGATCTTGCAGCCGTAGGGCAGCGGTATATTCATAATCCGGGTGCTTTTGATGCTGATGGCGATAGCATTGCTTACCACCTTTATAACCCTCAACAGAATGTTCCGGGAAGCGGACTTGGAAGAAATCTGACCTACAAAGACCCTAATCTGGTAACGACTCCCGGTAGAACAGAAGCAGGTGCAAGCCCCGCTACTTTCAGCATGAATGCGGTGACGGGTGACCTGATCTGGGATGCTCCTGCTACCAAAGGTCTTTACAATGTTGCTTTTGTTGTAGAAGAGTGGCGTGATGGCGTAAAGATCGGCGAGATCATTCGTGATATGCAGATCATTGTCGTTGATGCCCGGAATGATCGTCCTGTACTTGATCCTTTACCAGATCTTTGTATAGAAGCAGGAACCCGCATCAACCAGACGATCAAGGCGACGGACAAAAACGGTGACAAACTTACACTCACCAGCACGAGCGGCCTGTACCAGGCTACTCCGCTGGTTGATCCGGCCTATGCTGCTTTCAACGTACCTCAACAAGGCGCACAAGGTACACTTACCGGGCAGTTTACCTGGCAGACCGGCTGTAACCATATTCGCTTCGAACCATATGAAGTCCTGTTCAAGGTAGAAGACGGGCCTAATCCGGCTACGCCCAATCCTACGCTTTTTCAAAAACTGGTTGATATCACAACGCTGCACATTCGTGTCTATGGCCCGCAGCCTCAAAACCTGGCGGCTACTGCTGTGACTGACGCTGCCGGAAAAGCTTTCAGAGTAACCTGGGACAGCTATAAATGCCAGGTACCAGGTGCCAAAATTGTTATTTATAGAAGAGAAGGATGTCGTGTAATCCCGATAGACCCCTGTATGAACGTAGTCGAAACATTGAATGGTTCAGGCTATGAGGAAGTTGCAAGAGTCAATGCAGATCAGGTTTCCTATACTGACAACAATGCTGGTGCCGGATTGAAATCAGGTGTCTCTTATAGCTACCGCATCGTAACCATTTTTCCAAGGCCAGAGGCAGATGTTAATCAGCCTGGTTACCTGGTTGGCGGAGGAGAAAGCCTTCCTTCGGAACAGGTCTGTATCGAAGTACCGCTTTTAATGCCGGTCATCACCAATGTTACTGTAGATTCAACCAATGATGCACGCGGGGTTATCACTGTAAAATGGACCCGGCCTACACTTCAAGCAGGTGCTTCGGTACCTGCTCAGTACAAGCTTTTCCGCTCCACAGGACTTGTTGGGTCCAGCTTTGTCAACATTGCGACCATTAACACGAATCTGACACCAGGTGCTCCTGACACGATTTTTGTAGATAGAAACCTAAACACGGTAGCTAATGCCTACAGCTATAAGCTGGAATATTATTACACGGATGCCGGTGCACTGGTCAAACTTGATGAGACTGACCCTGCCAGCAGCGTACGCCTTTCACAGGGGGTTGCCAATCCGACGGCTATTCGTCTGAACTGGACAGCCAATGTACCCTGGAGCAATGACAGCCAGACCCACCGTGTCTACCGGGAAGATAAAGCCAGGCCTGGTACTTTCAACCGGATTGCCGATGTTTCCGTTACCGGAGCAGCAAGCTATACCTTTACGGATGACGGAACAGACAAATATGCTCAAGACGGAACACAGAATGTGACCATCGCCAAAGACTCTGTTTATTGTTACAAGGTCGAAACAGTAGGTTCTTACAACAACTCACAAATAAAGGTTGATCCGCTGTATAATTTCTCTCAGATCATCTGTGTATCGGCATCAGACACAACCAAGCCCTGTGTGCCGGTGCTAAGCATCGACTTGCTTGATTGCGCTGCAATCACCCCTGATGCTTTCTGTGACCAGACTTCCTTTACCAATAACTTGTCGTGGACCTACCCGAATACGGCTAACTGTGACCAGAACATTACAGCTTACAGGTTGTACTACACACGGTATGAAGGAGACGCGCCTATCTTAGTGAAAGAAATTACAGCACCGGTTGAAACCTCTTTTGCTCATGAAGGATTGACTTCATTTGCCGGATGCTACTTCGTGACCGCAGTTAACAAATATGGTACGGAAAGTGTACCAAGCAATACGGTTTGCAAAGACAATTGCCCTGTCTTTGCGCTGCCTAATGTAATTACACCAAACGGAGATGGCAAAAATGACCTGTTCACTCCGCTGAACTGTCCGAGCTTTGTGCAGTCTGTTGAATTTAAAATTTTTAACCGCTGGGGTGCTAAGGTGTTCGATACCAAGGATGTGAATATTAACTGGAATGGGAAAACCAATGCAGGAAACGAACTGGCATCGGGGCAGTACTACTATGAAGCTACTGTATACTTCGAGTCGGTGCAGCGCGGCGGAAAACCAACTACTTTTAAAGGATGGGTCCAGTTGCTAAAATAAAACAACAGCACGCCATTTTTTTTCTTTCCGTTTCAAGTACGTTATTTGCAGCCCGGCCCATTTCTATGGAACCGGGCTGTTTTTTTTAAGTTTTTAATTTAAATCAACTATTATGAAAAAAGCCTACATATTTCCGGGACAAGGTTCACAGTTCAAAGGAATGGGTTTAGATCTATACCAGAGTTCAGATTCCGCTAAAACATTATTTGAGCAGGCTAATGAAATCCTGGGCTTTGAAATAACAAAAATCATGTTTGAAGGTACCGATGAGGAACTGAAGCAAACCAATGTTACCCAGCCTGCTATTTTTATTCATTCCGTTATTTTGGCCAAAATCAGCATTGATTTTTATCCTGAAATGGTCGCCGGACATTCTCTTGGTGAATTTTCAGCCCTTGTTGCAGCAGGCGCTTTATCCTTTAAGGATGGACTACGTCTGGTAGCACAGCGTGCAGACGCCATGCAAAAAGCCTGTCTGATCCGCCCGTCTACAATGGCAGCAATTCTTGGTCTTGACGATAAAACTATTGAAGATATTTGTGCAGGAATAACAGATGAAATTGTAGTACCTGCCAACTACAACTGTCCGGGACAAGTGGTTATTTCCGGAACTGTGGAAGGTGTAGAAAAAGCCTGCGAATTATTGAAAGCGGCAGGTGCAAAACGCGCTTTGATCCTTCCTGTTGGCGGTGCCTTTCATTCTCCGTTGATGGAACCTGCGCGTGAAGAACTGGCCTCTGCCATCAACAGTGCTGAATTTGAAGCCCCGATCTGCCCAATTTATCAAAACGTAAATGCTAAATCAGCAACCGAAGTTTCTGTCATTAAAGAAAACCTGATTGCACAATTAACTGCGCCTGTAAGATGGACGCAATCCATAGAACAAATGGTAGCAGATGGAGCCGGATTATTTGTAGAGTGCGGCCCTGGAAAGGTGTTACAAGGATTAGTAAAAAAGATATCGAATGGTGTTGAGTTAAAAAGTATTTAAATTTTTTTTCAAAAATACTTGACAACTAAAAAATTCGTATTACTTTTGCACCCACTAACACGGTATTGGCTGATGGTGTAATGGTAACACAGGACATTTTGGTTGTCTCGTTCAAGGTTCGAGTCCTTGTCGGCCAACAATCTTTTTAGCAAAGAGCTCATTAAAATGAGCTCTTTTTTTTGTTTCCATTCCTCTTCTCCACGATTTAGCATTTTAGATTGATTTCAAATGCTATTTATTTTCCTTTCAATAAATTTTAGGAAACAAAAAGATAAAAAAGGTTACATCCTTTGTTTCAAATGATAAATATTTACGGATGAAATGTTACATTTACTATGTATAACCTAAATGCACTGTAAATGAAAGTCGACGAAAAAATTAAAAAAAGAGACCGGGAACGGACCAAAGGCAAAATCCTGAAAGCTGTTGGAGAAGTCATTGAACAATTTGGAACCGAAAAGGTTGGGGTCAACCTGATTGCACGTACAGCCGGAGTCAATAAAGTTCTGATTTACCGATACTTTGAAAGTGTAGACGGACTGATGGAGCAATATGTTAAATCAGGAGAATACGTCAGCACCATGGGTGATGATTATATAGATAGTATCAACGTTACTCCCCCTGAAGAGCGCGCCAAAGCAATAACAAAAATGATGAGCATCTTTCTGACAGATTTACGTGAACGTAAAGCGACGCGCGATCTTTTAAGATGGGAAATTGGTACTGGCAAATCCATGCTTTCAGATGCAAGAAATCAGGTTGCAACACGTCTTGTAGATAAAATCGGAGAACTACCTCATTATAAAGATACCAACGCACTCATAGCGTTTTTAACGGCTGGAATTTATTATATGACTATCGCTACTGATTACCGTGAAAAAATGCTTGATGTGGATTTACAATCAGATGAAGGTTGGAAACGGATTGAAAAGGTGATTGAAAGTATCATTGTTAATATCGCCTAACAAAAATTAAGTAGATCGTAGAAAGAGTCCTTTATGAATGCAAATTCATGAGGACTCTTTTTTGTGGTCTGTTATATTATTTAACGAGATCTGTTGGTGTATATTTGCACACTGGAGATGATTTATAATTAGATACAATCTCCGCTGACAAGTTGATTCAATATGAGTGTTCTTAAAAAGCTGGCTGGAGAAACGGCAATGTATGGTTTAAGTACGATGGTGGGAAGAATGCTCTACTATCTGCTTGTAATGCTTCATACCAAGTTGTTTTTACCGGAACAGTTAGCAGTACAGGTACAGCTTTATACTTACGCCGGATTATCACTGGTTGTTTACACCTTTGGTATGGAAAGTGCTTATTTTTACTTCGCCAGAAAAGAAAATGACCGTCAAAAATATTATAATCTGGTATTGAGTGCCGTTATTCTGGTAAGCATTTTCTTTTCGGGGTTCATTTTTATATTTGCAGATTTTGTTGCCAAACTTATTGAATATCCTGAGGAAGCAAGACTTGTTCGCTGGATGTCTGTTATTATGGCCATTGATGGTATTGTTTCTATTCCATTTGCACGGCTGCGGTTGGAGAAAAAGGGAAAGAAATTTGTAACAGCAAGAGTTGCAAATATTATGATGAATATTGCGCTCAACTTCTTCTTTCTGATCGTTTGCAGAGATATATACGAATCACGCTATTTAAGTATCTTTAAGCCTGCTGTCGATTTATTTTACAGTCCGCTAGCTGCGCCTGGATTTATTGTATTAGCCAACCTGATTGCTAATCTCATGTTCTTTTTATTTCTATATAAAGAATTTGTTGATTTCCGCTTTGTCTTTAACATGAGCCTGTTTAAGCCAATGTGGGTTTATGCATTTCCACTTTTCATCATGAATCTGGCAGGTGTTACCAATCTGTTATTTGACAGGACATTTTTACAATATCTTCTTCCTACAAATTTTTATCCCGGGCGGACTACAAAACAAGCCATTGGGATTTACGGCCAATGTCTGAAATTGTCCATTTTCATGAACCTTGCTATTCAGGCATTTAAGTATGCGGCAGAACCTTTTTTTTATTCACGGGCAGAAGATAAAAATGCACCTTCTGTATTTTCAGATGTAATGAAATGGTTTATTGTTATTTGTGCGACGATGTGGGTAGGCATTTGCCTGAATTTACAATTACTGGCAAATCTGTTTTTAAAGCAAAAAATATTTCATGAAGGGCTTGCCGTAGTGCCCTGGCTTTTAATGGGATTCTTATTTCTTGGCATTTATTATAACCTGGCTACCTGGTTTAAGTTGTCCAACAAAACCCAGTACGGTACATATATTACTCTAACCGGCACCTCCATAACAGTTCTCTTAAATTTATTGCTTGTACCCCGAATCGGCTACCTTGGCTGCGGTATCGCCTTTGCTGCATCCGGACTTGTGATGATGACCCTTTGCTATTATTACGGACAAAAACATTATCCTATCCCCTACCATTTAAAATCAGGATTAGGATATATTCTCGGAGGAGGTATATTTATCCTACTGGATTCGTTTTTAATTCCCTCAGATTCGACGGCAGGATTAACTTATCATATGCTTTTCTTCGTTTTGTTCTGTATCCTGGTCGTTTTTGCCGAACGAAAAGCACTTCCATTGCGATTTCAAAAAATACTCAGGGTTAAATAATTAAGACTAACAGTTATTTTCCTTAGCCGCGTCGCGTAATAATTTATTGGCGAATATAAATTCGTTTAATTCTGGTATTGTTGTCTTGGTAATATCGGCATTGATGCCTTCCCAGAGTTTATCACCCTGGTAAAGAAACATAACATTTTGCCCGATTTCCATAACCGAGTTCATGTCGTGCGTGATAATGACGGTTGTAATTTTATATTCGTCAGTAATTTCCTGGATCAGTTCATCAATTTTTACAGAGGTAAGCGGGTCCAATCCTGAATTAGGTTCATCACAAAAGAGATATTTCGGGTTCATGACAATGGCACGTGCAATGCCCACTCGTTTTTTCATCCCGCCACTAATCTCCGAAGGCATTCTTTTTCCGGCAGCTTCCAGGCCAACGCGCTGAAGACAAAAATTCACACGTTCTTTTTTTTCACTTGCCGATATATCTGTTAACATATCCAATGGAAAACGCACATTCTCCTCTACGGTTTGAGAATCAAAAAGAGCTCCTCCCTGAAATAACACGCCCATTTCCCGGCGGATAGCCTGCCTTGTATCTTTATCTGAATTGTAAAAATCTCTTCCGTTATAAAGCACATTTCCACGATCCGGTTTTATTAAACCGATCATACATTTTAACAGCACGCTTTTTCCGGTACCGCTCCCGCCGATAATAAGGTTTATTTCACCCTCCTTAAAAATGCTGGAGATACCTTTAAGAACTGCTTTGCCATTAAATGCTTTGTTGATATCTTTTATTTCAATCATTTTTCCGGTTAGTAATTTTAGCTCTGGCCACAAGAATGGAGATCAGGAAAGACTCCACTCCTGCTTATAATAATAGCTGCGCAAGTAAATAATCCGCTATCAAAACAGAGATACAACTATTGGTAACAGCCTGTGTACTTGATTTTCCTACTTCCAGTGCTCCGCCTGTTGTAAAAAATCCCTGGTAAGAAGAAATGGTAGCGATCAGGAACCCGAAAACAAAGGGTTTGATACACATAAAAAAAAGATTGTAAGGCACAAACGAATCCCGGATTCCATACAAATAATCTCTTTCCGAAATCACACCAGTCAAGGTTCCTGCCAGATATCCGCCAAAAATCCCTAAAAAAGCAGCCAGAATCACCAGCATAGGAAAGGTAAACATAGCAGCCAGCACTTTCGGCAAAACCAGGTAAGACGATGAATTTATTCCCATCACTTCCAGTGCGTCAATTTGCTCGGTGATACGCATGGTTCCCAGTTCGCTGGCAATATTGGAGCCAACCTTTCCGGCCAGTACAATACAGGTAATGGTAGGCGCGAGTTCCAAAATCTGCATATCACGCACAATTAATGCAATGGTAGAAACCGGAATGATAGGGCTTACAAGATTATAGGCAGTCTGGATACAGGAAACGGCTCCAATAAAGGTAGAAACGATCGCAACAATAAAAATAGAACTTACACCAATCCCCACACTTTCCTCCATAAAACGCCGCCAGTAAACAGACAATTTCTCACCTTTACCAAAAAGTGATCCTAAAAAAATAAAGTATTTTCCGATTACCGACATCATATCTTAATAGTATTCAATATTTTCGGGAAAATTAGACAAAAAAAGAGCCAAATAGAAAAATGAATCCATTAGTAGTAATTACAGGCGGCACAAAGGGGATCGGAAAAGCGCTGATTGAACGGTTTTTGGCCGGAGGTTTTGATGTAATCACCTGCGCAAGAAACGAAAATGATCTTTGGGCACTGCAAAGTGCTATGAAAGCACAGTTTCCTGATTCAGAAGTTTATTTTCAAAAAGCCGATTTATCACTATGCTCCGAACTTAATAACTTTATTGATTTTATAAAAAAACAGGATCGTCCGGTAGCAGTACTGATTAACAATACCGGTGTATTTATCCCCGGCCAGGTTCATAATGAAAGTGAAGGAATACTGGAGAAAACAATAGAAACAAATCTTTATAGTGCCTATCATCTTACGCGCGGGGTTATTGATAGGATGATGGAGCAGAAAAAAGGCCATATTTTTACGATTTGCTCCACCGCAAGCATTACAGCTTATTCAAACGGAGGCTCTTATTGCATTTCAAAATTTGCTTTGTATGGCATGACCAAAGTATTACGTGAAGAAATGAAACCGCATGGTATCAAAGTGACGGCGGTTCTTCCGGGAGCTACATTGACGGATAGCTGGACAGGAACTGAGCTGCCAGCAGAAAGATTTATTGATCCGGCCGATGTGGCTGAGACAATCTGGGGAGCTTATTTGCTCTCACCCCGGGCAGTTCTGGAAGAAATTTTGATCCGGCCACAACTAGGAGATCTTTAATGATTAGTAAAGAATAAAGCATTTTTGCTAAATTGCCGCATTTTTAAAATTATTTATAAAACCCTTATTTCATTTCATGGAACAATACCTTGGTATAGACGTGGGTGGTACTAACGTAAAAATGGGGATCGTTGATGCTACAGACGGAAGAATTTCTAATTTTTATAGCCACGATACCGCCAGCTGGCGCAGTTCAGGACATTTCATAGAACGACTTGGTGATGCCATAGCTTTGCAGTTGGTTGAATATCCGGAAGTTAGAAGAGTAGGAATAGGCGTGCCCGGCCTGATCTCACGCGACCGTACCACATTACTCGAAATTACAGCTATTCCTGAAATTGATGGTATTGCTATTGTTCCGGATTTGAAAACACGTTTTCCTCAACATGATTTTTATCTGGAAAACGATGCAAATGCAGCAGCTTTGGGAGAGTATTATTTTGGAGAAGACAAACTTCCTGAAGATTATATTTTTGTAACTCTGGGTACTGGTATCGGTGGTGCAGCGATCATCGATAAGAAAGTATTTAAGGGAGGTGGTGGAAATGCCATGGAGCCCGGTCATGTACCTTCCAAAAACGGAAAAGTACTGGAGCGCAACATCGGTAAAAAAGAATTGCTGGATATGGCCCATACCATGCGTGCAAACTTTACCGGAAAAACACAGCTGCCAGACAATGGCACCATTTCAACAACAGGACTGGTAGCAGCAGCAGGTGCAGGAGATGAACTTGCCAAGCAGATTTTCCAGGAAATGGGTTATTTATTGGGCGAAGGGCTTGTATCCATGATCCGGATTCTTGATATCACAACGATCCTGATTGGTGGTGGTATTTCGGCTTCGTTTGAATATATTCTTCCTGCGATCAATGACAGATTTTCGTACTGGCTTACGCCCTATTATATGAAAACCATTAGCATCAAAAGAGCAACCCTGGCCAATGATGCAGGTCTGTTAGGAGCAGCTTCTTTATGCTTTGATTAACATTTTCGTTATTAAAGAGTGATCTAAATTTGTTTGGTATCTCCTATTATAGCCGGACTTATAAAGAAGATAATCTGAAGGGGCGGATTTAGGACCGTCTACTTCGTTATGGCTTAAAAAATTAAGTATCAGCAATCGGAGAGAATAAAGCTTACAAATACAGCTTTATTCTCTCCGATTGCTTTTAACGTTGAGATCCCACTTCATTTTTCAAGCTCAATGTGCAGTTACTAATGCTGAAAACTCTTATTGACGGATAAAGTCATTTCAAAAAATGTTACTGGCTAATAATGATTCAAAGCTACTTCTGACCAATAGCCTGCAATTCTTTTCTCACCTTTTCGTGTAGCATAAAACTGATTAACCGGTTAGAAATTAACGTTAACATACCACTGGTCAAAAAGATCAGGGAAGTTATCTAACAGCTGCTAACATATCTGTTTTATTGAGCTAATTTCACTTTTTATATTCTTAAGCTCAAACCATCCCTATCTATCTTACACATTTATTGACAGACAAGTCACTGTATACGTATGAAAAAAAATTTACTGTTCTTCTTTCTATTTTTGGTATTTGGCACTTTCCACACTTTCGGGCAAACAATCGGTATTGCAGCTTTTGACAAACTTCCTGCCAACAAACAGCTTTTTGCAAGAGATAAAAATAAAGAGGCTGACGTCAGGATTGAAGGAAAAATCCAGTCTGAAGGGTATGCTTATGTTTCCGTTATAAAGTACAGGAATAACATAAAAAACGGCTATCAGAGAAACACACTTGCCTATGCGGGAGCAAATGCACCTTTTATCTTTACATCTAAAATTAAGGCGGAACTTGCAGAATATGCATTTGAGATATATGCATGTAAATCCGTTAAAGATTCCGTACTTATTGTACGGAGAGATGATGTGGTCGCAGGTGATTTTTATCTGATCTATGGCCAGTCGAATGCAGTTGCATGGGAAGTTGATTATAAATACAGAAATGAATTTTGCCGTACTTATGGGTCTTCCGGCAATGGAGATGGCTGGGGCTTATCCAATGAAATGACGCCCAGAGTTGGTATATTCGGGATAGAATTTCAACGCAGAGTAGCGGAAAAATATAAAATTCCGACCTGTGTAATTAATGGAGCCATGGCTGGCGCTTCCGTTCTTGATCTCACACACAGAAACCCGGACAATCATGCTGATGCTTCAACAGGCTATGGAATTATGCTAAGCTATGCAAAGGCATCTGGCCTGCTCCCTAATCTTAAAGCAATTTATTACTGGCAGGGAGAGGCAGAGGCTGCTTCCAGCGATCCGGCTGTATGGGCACCACGGTTTGATAAATTAATGACACAGTTGCAGGAAGATTATTCCATGATGGAGAAAATGTATGTTTTTCAATTACCTCTTTTTGGCGGTGGCACATACGATGATCGAATTGGCGCTTTCAGAGAACAGCAACGTTTATTAAATAAAAAATATCCGATTATCCAGCCTTATGCCGCTTTAGGCGCACCGGATTGGAATGGGTTTCATTATGGTTTAAACGGATATTTACAGATAGGCCGTGATCTTGCTGAGATGGCTGGATACTATCATTATGGAGAGAAAGAAAAAGCTACCTCTCCAAGTTTCCAAAAAGCATTTTACTCCACTCCAAAACAAGACGAAATCACGATGGTATTTGAAGATTACCAACAAATGGTTTATCCTAATGATACTATAAATGCAAATATCGAAGGCAGCCAGGAAGCTATTTCCAGTTATCAGGTAAAAGATTTTTTTTACTTAAATAAAGAATGGCAAAAACTAAAATCTGGAAGAGCTGAAGCAAACAGAATTATTGTCACATTAAAAACAGTTGGTAACGATACATTAATTAAATATTTGCCATCCAAATACCATTATGCTGGCCTTGCGTCAGCTCCGTGGGTTTACATCGGACCGTTTTTGAAAAATACAAGAGGTTTCAGGGCCTTTGCATTTCATCACAATACAATTTACCCATATGTTAATTTGGGAACGTTAGAACTGACTTCATCAGAATCCAAAAATAACCTGACATTAAACTGGAAAAAGTTGCCTAATGTAACAGGCTATATTCTGGAAAGACTTAATGGAAAAGATTCGCTGCAAACTCATGAAGTAACGTATTTATCGAATGACCAAACAAATTATGTTGATGCCACTGCTAAAAAAGGAATTGAATACACCTATCAGATCAGAGCTTATACAGATAAGTCGGAGTCACAGATTGCTTACTTGAAAGTAGTCAAAAAAAGTGATGATATTACCGACAATGCGGTTGCACAGATTAACGTGTATCCAAATCCAGCGATTAATGTTATAAATGTTGTATCTCTCTCCGACAAGATCAGTCAGGTCGATATACTTTCCATTTCTGGGATGAAAATGGAAACACGTACCTATTCAGGTAATGATTGGGTTACGCTTCACACCGACAACCTGGGCACAGGGCAATATATTTTGAAGATACATACCGGAAATAAATCAACAACACATAAAATTATGGTTGTTAAGTAGGGCTTTTATTCTTACTGGCTGTAAAGGCCAGTAAGAATAAAAAATCCATCAGTAAAGAATATTACTTCAAAAAAATAGCAGTAAACGGTAATAAAATAATAAATGGCCAATAAAGTTTTTAGGCCTCGAATTGTGTTTAAATAAAATTCACCTCAGCACTCAGCCTGATTCCATATTTATCTTCAATGGATTGCTGAATTTTTTCAGAAAGAACCTTTATTTCAGTTCCGCTACCGCCGCCATAATTTACTAAAACCAAAGCCTGGCGTGCATGCACGCCAATGTTGCCTTCCCGATATCCTTTCCAGCCTGCCCGCTCAATAAGCCATCCTGCCGGAACTTTCACAAAACCAGGTGTTGTCGGATAAGCCGGTAGATCCGGAAATTTTATTTTTAAGCGGTTAAACTGTTCTTCGGGAATTTCAGGATTTTTAAAAAAACTGCCTGCATTGCCAATTTCGGCAGGATCAGGAAGTTTGCTTTTACGAATCTTGATAACGGCTTTACTGATTGCCTGAATAGAAGGGATTTCCACATTCATTTCCTGCAGGGTTTTTTGAATATCACCGTATTCCAAATGAAATACCGGTTTTTTATTCAGGCGGAATGTCACACCCGTAATGATATATTTTCCTTTTAAAGTATGTTTGAAAATACTTTCCCTATATCCGAAAAGGCACTCTTCCTTGGAAAAAATTCTCTTTTCGCCCGTATCGTTTGAAATAGCCTCAACACTTTCCACAACATCTTTAATTTCAACACCATATGCACCAATATTCTGCATGGGCGCGGCGCCTGTTGTGCCGGGAATCAAGGACAGATTTTCTACGCCTGCATAGCCGTGCTCCACACAATACATCACGAAATCATGCCATGTTTCTCCCGCGCCTGCATGAAGCAGAATAGAATTTTCATCTTCCTCTATGATGTTAATTCCTTTAATTGCCATTTTAATTACCAAAGCATCAATATCCCGCGTTAGTAATATATTGCTTCCTCCGCCTAGAATAAATTTGGGAGTTTCTTTCCAGACAGGATCTTTTATAATAGCAACAAGTTCATCAGCTGTTTTTACTTCTTCAAAAAACTGCGCGTTTGCATCCAGCCCGAAGGTATTAAGATGACGCAGAGAAACGTAATTTTGCATGGTCAGAAATGATAATCATATAAGCCTGGCAAAGGTAGGTATTAGATTCAAAATAGTATATGATCATGGTTTATCTATCCGTTTTTGGTTAAGTTTGTAAGCTCACTACGAACCGATACAGTCATGTTACTAATAAAAAAAATATTTTTTCTGGTCATTCCGCTTGGCATTCTGGCACTTTCCGGATGCAGCAAGAAGACCACGATTAGTGCATCTTCAGCAGATTACCGCGAAGATCTTTCTTCTGTAAGACCCAGGTTCGATTATGTTGAACCGGCCATTGAAAAAAGAGCAGAATCAAAACCTGTTGACAATACCTACAAACCAACGGGGGATAAACCTTTATATGTCAATAAAAAGCTTGAGACTGTCCTGGATACGATGGCTCAGCAGAATAAAGCGATACGTTACGTAAGCGGTTACAGAATACAGCTTTATGTAGGTAATGTAAGACAGGAAGCAGATAATGCCAAATCCTACATTTATCAGTCTTTCCCTGACCTGAATCCTTATGTTTCTTATTCACAGCCTACTTACCGGGTCAAAGCGGGTGATTTTATGTACCGCAGCGATGCTGAACAATATCTGGAGCAAATTCGCGGGCAATATTCTTCGGCTGTTATACTGGCAGATCGTGTTGAGATAAAGCGCAGTATGCTGGTTCGCTCTGCGTCAGAATAAATAGTTCAGGAATTGAGTAATGATTTTACCTTTGTATTTCATAGACATACTAACACAAAATGAAAAAGGCATTAATTACAGGTATTACTGGTCAGGATGGTGCTTATCTGGCAGAACTGCTGTTAAGCAAAGGGTATGAAGTACACGGAATCAAACGCCGCAGTTCACTTTTTAATACCCAGCGTATTGACCATATTTACGAAGATCCGCATGAAAAAAACGTTCGGTTTCATCTGCATTATGGCGATCTGAGTGATTCTACGAATATTATCCGGATCATTCAGGAAGTACAGCCTGACGAAATATACAATTTGGGCGCTATGTCCCATGTTCAGGTAAGCTTTGAGGAACCGGAATATACCGCTAACGTAGACGGAATTGGAACACTTCGTATTCTGGAAGCTGTTCGTTTATTAGGTTTGACGAAGAAAACGAAGATCTACCAGGCTTCTACTTCTGAACTTTATGGTCTGGTTCAGCAAGTTCCTCAGTCTGAAACGACGCCTTTTTATCCACGTTCTCCTTATGCCGTTGCCAAATTATACGGATACTGGATTACAGTAAATTACCGTGAAGCCTATGATATGTTTGCTGTCAATGGTATTCTATTCAATCACGAATCACCTTTACGAGGAGAAACTTTTGTTACCCGTAAGATAACCCGTGCAGTTGCCCGAATCGCTTTGGGATTACAGGATAAAGTTTTCCTTGGAAACCTGGATGCACAACGCGACTGGGGCCATGCGAAAGATTTCGTAGAAGCCATGTGGCTCATTTTGCAGCAGGAAGTAGCGGAGGATTTTGTGATTGCTACCGGAATAACAACCCGAATCCGTGATTTTGTACGTATGGCTTTTGCTGAGGCTGGTATTGAACTGGAATTTACCGGAGAAGGTGTATCCGAAATCGCAAAAGTGGTAAAATGTAACAATCCGGCTTATCAGGTAGAAATCGGAAAAGAAGTCGTTGCCATTGATGAAAGATATTTCCGCCCAACTGAGGTAGAATTGCTAATCGGGGATCCTACAAAATCAATGACAAAATTAGGATGGAAACCTAAATATGATTTGAAAGCCCTTGTCCATGATATGGTTACAGCAGATTTGGTTTTATTCAAGAAAGATCAGATTCTTGAAAATAGTGGCCACAGGGTAATGAATTATTACGAATAGTATTTTATAAAGTCATTTGTTGTCAGGTTTTGTCATTTGTCGTCAGGTTTTGTAAGCCTTGACTTAAATGATAAAACCTGACATTTTGTTACTCATTAAATCGCTGGAATTGCTTTTCCAATTTTAACCAGTGTCTCAGGATTTTGATAGCCAATTACCTGCTTAACGATTTTACCATCTCCATCAATAAAGAATAGTGTAGGGTAGCCTTCCAGAGGATATTTCTGAGCCAGTTTAGGACCCTCTCCGCTTTCCATATCAACCTTTACATTGATGAATTTCTGATTAAACAATGCTCCTACTTCGGGTTTTGTAAATACATTTTTCTGCAATAATTTACATGGGCCACACCAGGTTGTATAAGCATCCAGAAAAATTACCTTTTTTTCTGCTTTAGCCTTTTTTAAAATTGCCGCCCAATTTCCTTCTGTAAATTTAATACCTGCTTCTGCTTTAACTACTGACTCCCTTTTTCTGTCATCATTTGCCTGTGCAGCAGAAAAAGTCAGTGCCAGTATAGCAAACAGATACATTGTTTTCTTTAACCCTTTCATTGCTTTGGTTATATTATAGTTTGAATAAATACATAACGAAATGACCTAACAGGTTTACTTTACTAAACGATTTCTCACTCAATAGGTTCAAATAACTTTATTTGCAAAACAGGAACGAACATAGCTAATTTCCCTGTAAAAAAACAGCCCCCGCAGATAAGAATCTGACAGGGGTGCTTCATTACTGCTGGGTTATATAACTTCTAATGGCAGGGAAGTTTCTGATTCACTATTTTGAAATTAATACTTTGTAGCTATTGATAGATCCATTGATTCTTGTCAGGCTGATAGCGTACAATCCCGCCGGAAGATTTTTGACATCAATCCCGTCCACTGGTGCTTTGGAAGACTGATACACTGCTCTTCCGTTCTGATTGACAAGCTGAATCTGAGCAATATTATTCCAATCATTAATTTTAAACTGAATGCGGTCTGCAGCAGGATTCGGATAAATAACCACCTTGTCACCAATTTCTAATGTAACACTGCGGATAGAGCTGTATGCAAATGTTCCGTCTCTATCAATCATTTTAAGACGATATAGATTTTCTCCGTTAGCAGGATTATTATCTGTAAAAGAATAGGTTATCTGTGACTTGCTTTCGCCGGCAGCAAGAACATTTCCAATTTTCTGCCAGTTTTTTCCGGTAAGGCTATTTTCGATATCAAAACTTTCACTGTTTGTTTCAGCAGATGTAGTCCATTTCAACTGGGTCGTTTCATTTTCCTTACTTGCTGTAAAACTGATCAGCGTAACGGGCAAAGGCGTACTGCCTTCATACATACCTGCATCAACAGTCATGTTATCACGGTTAATATTTCCTTTTGGGAAAGTAGTATCAATGATAATTTCACCACTGTTTCCATCCGAATCGGCATCATTGTCTTTATCGGTAGTACCGGTATTTTTCAATGTAAAGAAATATTTTCCCGTAGTCGGTAGGATAAACGTCACTTTGTATGTACCACTTTTAAGATCATCAAAAAGATACATTCCATAATCATCAGTTACCGCAGTATATTGCTGTGTCCAGGTTCCTGAAATCTTTTCATACAACTGAACTTTTACACCCGTTGCAGGAAGCTCTCCGCTATCCTGAATACCATTTTTGTTTTTATCAAACCAAACGTAGTCGCCGATTGAACCAAATACTTCAGCTTTTACACATGTTCTTTTAGCAATGGTATAGACCGTAGTCGCTCCTGGATTATTATTACTTTTACGGTCAAAGTCATGATTAGCAGTATTTTCATCCCAGAAAGTCATATTCGTTCCGCTATATCCTCCGTCGCTGTTAATAGTACTTATACCATTAGTAACCACAATTGCACCGCCATTTCCTGAAATTTTCTTATCAATTGTAAGGTTACCATTATTGATCGTTAAGGTACCATTGATGAAGGCTGCTCCACGGATATTAACATCACCGTTGATTGTCATACAACCGTTATTCTGAAACTCTTTTCCGGCGCCTTTATCTCCAATGATGAACTGGCATGCAGACGAACCAAAGGCTCCGCAAAGTGTATTGATTTCACCATCATTCAGGATTGAACCATGATTGTAAAAATACCGGCTGATATTGACCACACCCGAAGCCTCATTTTTAAAGCGTTTAGCATCAGCATTTTCAAGACTGCTAAACTCCATGGAACCTGAATTTTCAATAATATTATTTGAACCAAAAACAGTCATGGAAGGAGCAGTAGCAATTAGTTTGGACTGGGCTCCCATATTGTGAAATTCAAAAGAATCTCTAAACTGGACATTGCCGGTATTGGTCAGTGTTGTCGTTCCCTGATTGTTGATAAGCAAATTACTTCCGACACCGCTGGTATTTGTGTTAAGAAAACCGCCTTCCTGCACATTAATATGAGAAGCTACATTGCTGTTAAAGTTATCATTGCTGTTGTAATTGAAAGTACCAAAAACATTTATTGTTACTGCACCATCGAAATTTGTACCGTTTGCTTTTGTCCATGTAGCGTTAGGAGCAATACATATCACATTGCCAGTTCCGCTGATATTGATATTAATATTTTCAACATTCGTTTTAATAAGAAGTGTCTTATTCCCATTCAGCGTGTAGCTCTTACCTGTTTCAGCAGTGAAATCACCTGTTGTACATTGAGCATAAACTTGATTAGCCAGGAACAAAATAAGGCCGGACAAAAGCCATTGGTAGATTACTTTTTTCATGATCGGTTTTAATTACTCAGAGAGTTTTGTTGTGATTAAATTTAAAAAATGGCACATAAGTGTTCTGTGCTCCAATTTTTGATCAGAGCTCAATTATCACCTTACTGTACTGAATTTTGAAAAATGCTTATTCCTGTTTGGATATCAGGATTGGCATCTTGAACGTATTATTTGACTTATTTTTTTCTTTATAAATCCCGGTCGGGTCTACCTCGATTTCCAGCATATAACTTCCTGACTTCAGACCCTTTGGCAGCGTAACAAACTGGCCTTCGTACATCATTCCGTAGGTATCATAGCCGCCAACACTGATCCCCTGTTTCAATGATTTACAATCCACATAATGGCCTAATCCATAATTGAGCAGGTTTTTATCACCATAAGTCTGGCCGTTCAGCACACACAAACTGTCGTTGTTGTTACAAATCCCGGAATCAAAAAGACAGTAACTTACCTTGCTTCCTTTTGAAATCACTTCTCTCTTTGTGATTTTTCCAGCCTTGTTTTTAATCTCTTTAACCACCCTGAATTCTACCCAGTCGTCTACGTGGTAATGATTATGGCCGGGTTTATCATCATAATAATTAGTACCGGCAATCCGGTCTTCTGATGTTAGTCTGTTGCCATTTTTTTTATAGATCCGCTGGTTAATCTGCTGGCGCGGATGCGTTTTATCCCTGCAGATCACGGTTGAATCTTTAACTTCCTGTGTACCGCAGTACCACTTATTATTTCCGAAAGCTTCCATAGGCCCGTCACCAATATTGGCGATGGAAGCTGCCAGACGAATTTGCCCGGGATAGTACGGATCATTCCAGGAATATTCTTTAACCTGGTCTGTTGTAAGCTTTTGCAGAATGACCAAGTCGGGAAGAAGCTCGCAATCTGCGCTACCATCTGCACATTTACAAGCGGTGCCGTCTTCCATAGAACAAGGACTTACATCGGCATTTGGCATTGGATTCTTGTCAAAACCCAGTGTTAAAAAGTTGATTGTACCTCTTTCACCTGACCTTAAATCCTGGACCAGCAAATACCAGGTTCCGTTTGGATTTTGCCCGTTATTCAAAAATGTTATCCTTCCATCCGGTATAAATTCTCCGGTAAAAGGTGCACTTGCCTGATGAATATATCCCGAAAAACCGTTGGACCGAAAGCAGGTATTTGTATAATTACTTCCTGAATCTTTCCCATTGCGGTTTGTAAGCCATATACTCGTGCCATCAGGACTTAATAACTCTATCTTGAGATCAGAAACACGGGGATGAACAATGGTAAAACAGATTTTAGAAATACCAAAATCTGCATCAATTTTTGTATCAAGCCCTGTTACTTTAATCGGAAACGAATCTATTTTGAAGATGCCTTTAAAATCATGAATAGTGCCACCACTTGCATAGAAACTCTGTGCTTTAGCATTTACAAGCATACCCATAAACAGTATGACTAAAATAAAACTAACCGGTAAATTTCTTAGGCGGAACGATTTCCGCGTAGTATGCTTACTCATTATTATTTAATTCTTAAAGGTGACTTTACCGATAAATAAACAAAAAGATTTTCAAAATCTGCTTTTATCTGTAAGTCCTGGGTGTGCGAATTGAAATATAATGTTCAGGGATTTGTTTTAATTCTGTCCTTTACATCTCATCGACAAATGTAAAAGCATTAAAAGTCAATAGATTAAGAAGAAACTGGAAATGTACACGTATTTTTTATGGCTTTGCGTAGAATACATTTTAAGTGTCTTTAAACATACTTAAAATAGAATGTCAAACTATTAGCTATATACGCACCGAAAGAATCTGAAGTATTTTGTGGTTCAATTTATTTCAAAGTAACAGAAATTGTCCTTGAAGACCTTTTGCAGACTTTTTGAATTTATTGCTATAAAGAAAACGAGTACCTTTGTATTAAATTATAAACTACCAACATGAAAATTCAAGATGCCAGATATGTGATGAGCAATTCTGATTATGAGAAATGCCCTAAGCCTGATTTGCCGGAATACGCGTTCATTGGTCGTTCAAATGTAGGAAAATCTTCATTGATTAATATGCTTACCGGAAAAAAGGCTTTGGCAAAAACATCGCAGCAACCGGGAAAGACACAATTGATTAATCATTATTTTATCAATGAGGTATGGTATCTGGTCGATTTGCCCGGATATGGCTATGCCAAGGTAAGTAAAACAGAGCGGGAAAAATGGGAAAAAATGATCGGTGATTATTTGCATAACCGGCCTAATCTGGTCTGCACCTTTGTTTTGATTGATATTCGCCATGATGCGCTGGCTGCGGACCTTGAATTTATGGAAGAACTGGGCCAGGGAGGAATTCCATTTCATATTATTTTTACCAAGGCCGATAAAATTAAACCGTATCAGCAGGAAGAACAGGTAAGAAAATACAAAGAGAAGCTTGCCGAAATGTGGGAAGAGGTTCCTCCTATGTTTGTTACCTCTGCTGAAAAAAATGAAGGCCGGGATGCGGTTTTAGATACAATAGGATCTTACAACCAAACGTTTGAGAAAACGAAAGTCGAATAAGGTTGCTTACCGACCAATCTTTCCGTTATTTTGCGGAAATTTTAATTTGTTATATCCTTATCAAAGTATAGTTCTGTCAGCCATTTTATTTTTCAGCTAAAAAGAATTTAAATTTTGTTTGATATACGATACGGCAACAATTGTCTATAAATAAACAGACCACTAATAGCATAAATTAAGGATGAGCGAGAAAGTAGAATCAACAGGAATGGAGTTGTTGAAAGAGATTGCTAATGTTTCAGGAAAAGGCGGATTGTTCCGTATTCTGAAACCAAGCCGCGCAGGTGTTATTGTAGAGAGCCTGGATGAAAAACACGAAAAATCATTAATAGGCCCAACTGCACGTGTTTCTGTTTTGAAAGACGTTTCTATCTTTACCGAAGGAGAACAAGAATCAATACCTTTGGCTGATGTATTTCTTAAAATCAGAGAAGTACATGGTGAAGAAGTAACTTTACAGGTAAAAAGCGCATCGGACAAGGATCTTATTGAATTTTTAAATGAAATTCTTCCGGAGTTTGACCGTTCAAGAGTGTATGTATCGGATATCAAAAAAGTAATTACCTGGTATAACTTATTGTCAAAATATATTCCTCAATTGTTTACCGCATCTGCAGAAGCAACACCGGAAGTTACAGAGGAAACAGAAATTGAAGTTGAAACTCCTAAGACGGAAATGTAAATTTCAAAAATGTATAAAGATATCGCAAAGCCCTGTCGCAAGACGGGGTTTTTGCATTATCTTCATAATCGATTTAGAGTCTTATTTCATGAAAACCGCACCTTTTGATCGTCAAACTATATGATAAAAAAAATCAAGATAGAAAATTACAAATCCATTCAAAGTCTGGATCTTGGATTAGGACGCTTGAATATTATCATAGGCGAAAATGGAAGTGGAAAAAGTAATATTTTAGAGGCGATTGCAATGGGATCGGCGGCCGCTGAGGATAAATTGAGTAATGAGTTTTTGGCTTCGAGAGGAATACGAGTTACCGATCCTTCCTGGATGAAATCAGGGTTTCAAAAGGAAAATACAACAGAGGATATCAAAATAGAATTTTTTGACCTACTTAATAATTCTTATCCTCACTCTTTAAATCATGGTAGTATAACGTCATTTTCTCAATGGAAAGATAAATATTCACTATCCAATTTAGTTGAAAAGAAACTTTCACATGACGAACTTGTAATCTTTTTAGAAAAGCTTCAAAAAAACAAAATTAATTCTGGTTTCTTAATTTATGCACCAGAAAACCATTTTTTAAGGCAATTTCATGAAGAATCCCAAATTGAACCACTAGGTATCCGCGGTGAAGGTTTATTTAAACTTCTTTCTGTTTTCAATAAAAATCTTCCTGATCAATTTAAAAAAATAAAAGAACAGCTGGAACTTCTTGATTGGTTTGACGGATTTGAAATTCCAACAGATTTACAATTTACGGAGCGTAGAATTAGAATAAAAGATCGTTTCCTTGAAGATGGTTTAGAATACTTTGACCAACGAAGCTCAAACGAGGGGTTTCTCTATCTACTATTTTATTTCTCACTATTTATCAGTGATTACACGCCAAAGTTCTTTGCTATTGATAATATTGATAACTCGTTAAATCCTAAACTTTGCTCAGAATTAATTAAAATTTTGGCGAAGCTTGCTAAGGAACATGATAAACAAGTTATTCTTACTACACATAATCCGGCAATATTGGATGGTTTGAACCTTAATGATGATGAACAGAGATTGCTGGTTGTCTATCGTAATGCTTATGGTCACACAAAAGTTAATCGTATTCTTCCTAGAGAATTATCCGAAGGAACAAATCCGGTTCGGCTATCCGAGCAATTTCTTCGTGGATATATTGGAGGTCTACCTAAAAACTTTTGATCATGAAGCAATTTGGATTAATTGGTGAAGGTATAACGGATCAATACATCATTAGCGGCATTCTAATTTCTTATTTTTCAGATCCCGATCTTATTATTAGTCCATTACAACCATTGAGAGATGCAACGAACGATGCTCTTGCTTTAAATAATGGAAATTGGCATAAGGTTTTGGAATATTGTGGTTCAACTGTATTTCAAGAATCCTTTCTAAGCTTGGATTATGTTATAATTCAAATCGATTCCGACGTTTTCATATCAGAGAATATGACCGAAAAGTATCGCAATATAATTTTTGCGGCAGATGACAGTGAGCTTGTAATTGATAAAGTTAAAAACCTTTTAATTGAAGCCATAGGAAAGGAATTCTATGAGAAATATCAAGAAAAAATAATATTTGCAATTTCTGTTCACGCCATAGAATGCTGGCTTTTGCCGATTTATTATAGCAATGAAAAAGTTAAGGCTAAGAAAGTTGTGGGATGTTTGGATACACTAAATAAAGTATTACCTCAGCAAGAAGGTTTTTATATTGATTCAAAAAATCCTAAGTACTATCAAAAAATAGCTAAGAGAATTATTAAAATGAATAAAAGAGAATTTGTTAGTTACGCCAAACTAAATCCCAGTCTGCAAGTTTTTGTTTCTTCATTAGCACAGATTACTGAATGACAAACATTTCCCAATACATCGACTACACACTCCTCTCCCCCACAGCTAGTGAAACGGATATCCGGAAAATTTGTGAAGAAGCCTGGATACACCAATTTAAGGCCGTATGTGTTGCTCCATCGTATGTAGCATACACCAAAGAAATGTTTGAGTTCTGTCCTGTCCGGATTGAAATTAGTACCGTTATAGGTTTTCCATTCGGTTACTCCACAACGGAAACAAAAATTTTTGAAGCAAAAAATGCACTTCGTGACGGCGCTACGGAACTGGATGTCGTGATGAACATCGCTCAGTTTAAATCGATGGCTTACCTGAGTGTTCGGGAAGAGTTGAGGCGACTGGCAGATCTTGCACATGAAAACAGTGCTTTACTAAAAATAACCATTGAAACTGCTTACCTGGATTCTTTTGATCTTTATAACGCCTGTGAAATTTGCGCAGAAGCCAAAGCTGACTTTGTAAATACTTCAACCGGGTTTGCTGGTTCAGGAGCTGATGTTGAAACGGTAAAAAAAATGCGCTCTATCCTTTCTCCGGAAATTAAAATAGAGGCTTCCGGAATTTCAACCCATGATCAGGCCCTTGTTTTTATTGAAGCAGGAGCGGAAAGGATCGGAACTTCTTCCGGTGTAATCATCATGTCCGGTAAATGAAGCCACGGATCTTACTCCTGAGTACGGTGCATCCGCCGTCTGATCCACGGATCAGGTACAAGATCGCTCCTGCGCTTGCTCCGTTTTATGAAGTAATCTGTGTACTGCCTAATTTGCCTGACCGGTCTACAAAAAAGGATGTTCAATTGGTTGGATTACCCTCTTTTCAAAATTTACTGATGAGAATTTTATTCTGTCATCCTGTTTTACTTTGGAAATGTTTGCGTTTTCGTCCGGCAATTGTTCATATCTTTGTTCCTGAACTGATACCTGTTGCTTTTTTATTTCAATGGCTTGGGGCAAAAGTCGTTTATGAAGTCCAGGAAAATCTCTATAAAAAATTTATAATCAAACGTTATAACAAGGCCCTTATTTACCAGCAGCTATTTAGTTTTTTTGATCGCGCTGCCAGGAATAGTTTCAATTGCCTTTTTACAGAACACGCTTATTTGAATGAATATAGAAATTTGCCTTTTCCTTCTGCCGTCGTACACAATTATGTTTCACTACCTTTTATTGATACATATTTTAAAAGATTCAGACTATTAATAAAAACGCCGCCTGTATTTTTTTACTGCGGAGTAATATCCATGGAACGATCTTTTGATACGCTTATCGCAGCATTGGTACTATTAAAATCAAAATTTCCGGATTTTACTGTGCATTTGTTTGGAAAGGTACAATTTGAAATGAAAGAGGCAGAACAGTTGCCGGGATTTGAAGTGATTCGTCCACATCTTATTTTTCACGGATATACCAACTTGCAAATTGCTTTACCGTATGCCGCAGAAGCCGTAGCCGGAATAGCATTACTGAAACCAGTGGCAGATTATATGGATTCTTACACAACCAAGTTATTTGAATATATGGCCATGCAGTTGCCCGTCGTTACTTCCGATTTTCCTTTGTATCGTGACGTTGTGGAAAAAGCAAAAGCAGGTTTTTGTATTTCGCCGTATGATCCGCAGCAGCTCGCAGAAAAACTGGAATGGCTTATCGAGAATCCGGAACAAGCCCGCATCATGGGCGAAAACGGCAGAGAGTCTACAGAGAATCATTATAATTGGAAAAATGAAGAACAGATATTATTATCTTTTTATAAAAAGTTATCAACCTAATAAATTGAACGTTTAACTACTTACTTATTTTTATAATTTTATAAATTTATTATTGAATTGTTCAAATATTAAGTACTATGCTTTCTATGAAATATTTAACTTTCGAAATTAAATAGAATAGTAGATTGCGAAGTCAACTTCTCAACCATGTACATTAATACACTAAGTCATTATTTACCAAGTGAAGTAATTGGTAATGAATATTTTACAAAGCTCAACAACCTGTCAAGCGAATGGATTGTAGAACGTACCGGAATTCACGAGCGTCGTAAAGCCGGAGAAGGAGAAAATACTTCGACCATGGCCATTGAAGCCGTAAAACTGTTATTGGAAGATGACAATTCTCCATACAGTAAAAATGAAATTGACCTGATTGTAGGCGGCACTTACACACCTTACGATACGATTGTTACTGTGGCTCATGCTGTTCAGCATTATCTTGCCTTACCAGATATTCCTGTCGTAACGATTTCTTCTGCCTGTTCTTCTTTGCTGAATGCCATTGAAATTGTGGAAGGCTACTTTGCCATGGGAAAGGCATCAAAAGCCCTGGTAATTGTTTCGGACCATAATACGGCTTATTACAACGAAAGCGATACCGTGTCGGGCCATTTATGGGGCGACGGCGCCTCTGCAATTCTCATTTCGAAGGAGCGCCAATCCGAATCAGACATGTTTATCAAAAAACTTATTACTGGCGGTGCTGCAACAAGCGGGAAAGCGACTGAAGCTGTAGTGCTTCGTCCAAACGAGCGTGGCGTGGTTATGCCTTTTGGACGTGATGTGTTTCAAAATGCCTGCCTTTATATGCCAAAAGTCAGCCAGCAGGTATTGCAGGCTTGCGGTCTTACCATTGACGATCTTGATTATCTGATTCCGCATCAGGCTAATCACCGGATCAGTCTTAATGTGATCAATACACTGGGTATTCCACCAGAAAAGCTGATATCCAATATCCAGTATCTGGGAAATACAGGTTGTGCAGGCTGTGCTATCGCATTATCTGAAAACAGGTCAAAATTTAAAAAAGGGGAAAATATCGTTATTACCGTCTTTGGCGGAGGATATTCATACGGTGCTATGCTGGTGACCATTTGAGTCAGCTTTTAATCTACTGATCTTAACATAAAAATGCCTCACGAATCCGATTGATTCATGAGGCATTTTATTTTCTATCCGGCTAAAACTTAGTTAGCCTCTACTGCTGAAAATGTGACCGGCTTCCAGCTATTATTCTGAGGATTTACATCCGGAAGCTGGCGATCAGGATCGATTGTCACTGATTTAAGTGGCTGTTGCGTATCTACACGAAAGCTCCATTTTCCACCACGCTGCCATATTTCAACGGGTAATTCAACGCGTGTCTTTTTACCATTGATCTCCTCAACATCAATTTTTGCAGGCATAGCAAATTTGTCCAGGTTTTCAATCGTGATCACAGATCCTTTTGACGGATTTTGCTCCACATAAGAAACATCTTTCACGCTTTGGTCCAGCTTATAATTTTCAAAGAACCAGCCTTTCCAGAACCAGCCTAAATCTTCACCTGCTGCATCTTCCATGGTACGGAAAAAGTCATAAGGTGTAGGATGTTTAAATGCCCAGCGTTTTACATACAGATGAAAAGCATAATCAAAACGATCTTTTCCCAATACCTGCTCGCGTAACATTTTCAGGCCGATTGCCGGTTTGTAATAGGCTTCCCAACCCAGATTGGATGGCTGGATAACATCCGGAATAGTCATGATAGGATCTGCATTTTCACGGAAAATAATGGGTGCCACACGATGCAGATCATTCATCTGAGCATCTTTATACTCTCCGTTATTGAAGTTGGCGCCAGAAAGGAAGTTGATAAAAGTATTAAATCCTTCATCCATCCAGGCATACTTACGTTCATTCGTACCAACAATCATCGGAAACCAGTTATGACCAAATTCATGATCTGTTACGCCCCACAAATCATCTTTGCGGCTTTTGCTGCTGCAGAAAACAATTCCGGGATATTCCATACCACCTACAATACCACCCACATTGGTAGCAACCGGGTAAGTATATTCATGAATGTAGTTGGAATAAAATTCGATACAGCCTTTTACATATTCTGTTGACCGTCCCCAGCCTTCCAGTCCTCCGTCTTCGGCAGGATATGCTGATTGTGCCAATGCTGTTTTTCCATTTGGCAGGTTCATGCGTGCTGCATCCCACACAAATGCTTTGGAACTGGCCCAGGCTACATCACGTGCCTGTGTACAATGAAATTTCCAGGTGAGCGTACCGGATTGTTTTGGGCGTGAAGCAGGATTTTTCACCTCCTCGGCAGTACGTATCATCACGGTCTGGTCACTTTTAGCTGCATCAGCCAGACGTTTTCTTTGTTCAGCTGTCAATACTTCAGCCGGGTTTGTTAATTCTCCCGAGCCTACTACGATATGATCCCAGGGTACTGTAACGGCATAATCAAAATCACCATATTCCAGGTAAAACTCACCAGCTCCCAGGTAAGGAAGTACGTTCCAGCCTTCAATATCATCAAAAACAGCTACACGTGGATACCACTGAGCCATTTCGTAAACGATTCCGTTTTTTGTTTCAAGTGTCCCCATACGGTCTGAGCCATATTCAGGAATTTTAAAAGAGTAGGCTATTTTTATTTTGATAACATCACCCTTGGCTTTTACTGCATTGGCCAGGCGGATCTGCATACGGGTATCTGTAACAACAAAATTTGCTTCAACTGCTTTGTCTTTTCCCTGCTGAACAGAAACGGATTTAATTGCATCACCGCCATTGAAGCCCATATTGCCAAACCTTCCACCGGTAATGGCCGTTGTTTTGCCACCACGGGATTCTGTATTAAATGAATTTTGGTCTAGTTGAAGCCAGATAAATTCCAGTGCTTCCGGACTGTTGTTTTTGTAGGTAATCTCTACATCGCCGGTAATTGTTTTTTCGGTTTCGTTCAGAGCTACATTTATTTTGTAATCAGCACGGTTCTGCCAGTAAGCAGGGCCTGGTGCGCCGCTTCCTGTACGATATTCACTTCCCGGCTGGAAATTAAACAGAGGATGAAAAAGAACATGTGCATCGTACTTTGGCTTGTCTGCCTCCTGAGCGAACACACTTAGGGAGCTCAGGCAACACATGGCCATAACCCATAAGCGAAAAGAGAAGATATTCATTCGTATTGTTAAAAAGTAAAATATGTATTTCTAAACGAACAATATACGGCTTTTCGCCTTTTTCCAAGCTAAAAAGTTTCATTATTGCCATTCATTATCGAATTTTACAGACTTCCCTTTCAACAAATCAATCCATGCGTAAGCGCCTTACTGTTGAAGCTTATACACAAGGAATTATCTCAGGCGACAGGATCATACTCAGCCAAGCTATTACCTTAATTGAGAGTAAGTTAAAAAGTGACAAACTGCTGGCAAAATTGCTCCTGGAAAACATTCTTTCTTTCACAGGAAAATCCATCCGTATTGGTATTACAGGTGTACCAGGCGTTGGAAAAAGTACCTTTATTGAAACTTTCGGTAAACATATTACCTCCTTAAACAAAAAGGTTGCCGTATTGACCATTGATCCTTCAAGCAAAAAATCCGGAGGAAGTATCCTGGCTGATAAGACCCGGATGGAAGAACTTTCACGGGATTCCCATGCTTTTATACGTCCCTCGGCCTCCGGGTTATCACTTGGAGGGGTCGCCAGAAGTACGCGGGAAACCATGTTGCTGTGTGAAGCAGCAGGGTATGAAGTGATCCTGATTGAAACCGTTGGTGTAGGCCAGTCAGAAACATTGGTCAGAGGTATGAGTGATTTCTTTTTACTCCTTATGCTGGCAGGTGCCGGAGATGAGCTTCAGGGAATAAAAAAGGGAATAATGGAAATGGCAGATGCCATTGTGCTCAACAAAACGGATGGCACTAACAAAGTGCTGGCACAACAAGCCGCAGCAGAATACCAAAATGCGATTCATTTATTTCCAAAAACTGATTCAGGCTTTATTACCCAGGTATTGACCTGCTCAGCGATGGAAGGCACCGGAATTTCTTCACTTTGGAACGTGATAACTGCATACCAGGAATTTACTTTACAGAATGGTTATTTTAACCAAAACCGCCAATCGCAAAACCTTGAATGGATGCATGATTATATCCGGCAAGCACTAGAAGAACAGTTTTATGAAAGCAGTATGATCATGAAAGCAATTTTGAAATCAGAAATACAAGTCAAAAATGGCACTGAGCATCCGGTCATTGCAGCAGAACGTTTGCTTAGCCTTTTTTTCAAAAAGGTTGAATGATAAAATTTACCATTAACTCAGATTTACGCCTCATTCCATCTTAATGTATTGCGAGCACAATTTTTACCGTAGATTTGAAGTTTGAATACCAGATTGGAACCATAATCATTTTAATTCCTTCACTATGAAAATTTTTAATGCATTCAGTAAAGTAGCTTTTCTAACCTTTCTTCTCATGGCATTTGTTCTTGTCAGCTGCAAGGATGACGACGATGATGTTACTACTCCTGTTGAAAATAATGAGATTATCGGTAAATGGCAGCTGACTTCTATCACACCTGAAACTGCCGGAAGTACAATTACCGGACTGGAATTAATTCCTGTACTGGCGCCTTGTGTTTATGATCTTAAATTCACATTCACAGCTGATAATAAAGTAACACTTTCGGATTGCCCGGCTGCTGTTACCCTGATAGGAACATTTATAAAAGTTGAAAACACAACCACATGGAAAGTTGAAACAGGGAAACTTACGTTAACAAACGGTTCAACTTCCAATTCCTTCGGATTAGTTCAAAATCCAAAAGACATGCAGATTATTGTTAATACCAATACAACCGGATCAGGTCCGGCAGCTAATGCAGTCATGTCTTTGAAAAGATTATAGTATCAAATATTTAAATTAAAAATGACCGGCTTATTAATAAGTCCGGTCATTTTTGTCTAAGAATAAATCAAATCAATCCGTTTCTTTTATTTTGCTGATCTGTGTCAGCCAGATTAATCCAATAATTGCCGAAATTGAGGTGCCTGCAATGATGGCTATCTTTGCACTATTTTGAAGTGCTATGTCTTTGAAAGAAAGAGAGGCAATAAAAATAGACATCGTAAATCCGATTCCTGCTGTAAAACCCAGCCCGGTCATGTGTTTCCAGCTTATTCCTTCCGGCAATTTTGCAAGCTTTGCTTTAACTGCGAGCCATGACATACCCACAATACCTAACGGCTTTCCGATCGTCAGGCCAAGCATCACACCAAAACTTAATGGTGAAATCAGCAAGGCCGTCACATTCGCCGGTAATATAATAGCTGTATTAGCCAATGCAAAAACAGGCATAATCAGATAATTTACCGGCTTATGCAATGCATGTTCCAGCTTGCTGATTTTATGAAGCGGAATTGTCATAGCTAAAAGCACCCCGGCAATTGTCGCATGAATTCCCGATTTCAGTACAAAATACCAGAGAATTCCTCCCAGCAACAGATACCAGATTATAGAATTCACTTTTAAATAATTCAGTAAAGAGAGCACCGCAACAATGCCCGCAGCATACAAAAGCATATCCGTTTGAATATTGCTGGTATAAAAAATGGCGATAATTAAAACAGCAATCAGATCATCAATAACGGCCAGTGCAGTTAAAAAAACTTTTAAACCAAACGGAATCCGGTTACCTAAAAGCGACAAAATGCCTAATGAAAATGCAATATCGGTTGCGGTAGGAATGGCCCAGCCGTGCGAAGAAGGCCCTGTCTGATTTAAGGAGAAATAGATAACAGCCGGCATGATAACACCACCTATGGCAGCCAGTGTCGGTAATAACGCTTTTTGGACTGAGGCCAGTTCTCCTGCCAAAACTTCCCGTTTTATTTCCAATCCTACAAAAAAGAAAAATATGACCATCAACCCATCATTGACCCAGTGCTCTATGCTTTTTTCGAGTGGTCCGGCTGCTACTTCTTTATGCCAGAAAGCAACGTAATCATGTCCGGAAGGCAAATTAGCCCAGACTAAAGAAATAGCTGTTGTAATAAGCAGTAGTATACCTGAAAGTCTTCCTGTATCGGCCAGGTTTTTTATCGGATTGACAAGTATTCTTTTTACACGATTGATTTTCTTTTGTTTGATTTTATGTCCTGACATTCGCTTTAATATATGTTTTATGCACTAAGATGGCTATGATAATTGATAATAGAAAAATGTTAAAACAAAGTTTCTCATATTTTTTACGGATTTTTGCAGAATGTTTCCGTGACTAACATACAGAAACATCTTTCCCGACAAATTTCTTATTCAGGAAAGTAAAACTATAATAAACCAACTGGTTATATGGGCAAGTTTGATGATGTATTTAAAAAGCTGGACCGGCAAAAATACCCCTTTATAGATGGATTATACTATCTGTTTATTATCATATTTATAGGTATCCTCTTTTTATTTTTCGCTTAATCCGTGGCTGAATCTTATTTATTTATTATCAACCCAAGTTCCGGTACTTCCATCGGACAGCACCCTGGGAAAATTTCAAAAGCCATTGAAGACTTTGTAAAAAATAATGGAGGAAAGGCGAAAGTTTTATTTACAGAACGACGCGGACATGCTACCGAGCTGGTTAATGAGAATTTAAACAAGGAGAATTGGAAAGCAGTTGTGGCTGTTGGTGGTGACGGGACTGTAAACGAAGTAGCCAAAGCTTTGGTAAATCGCCCGACGCCCCTGGGTATTCTTCCGCTTGGTTCGGGCAATGGGCTTGCCCGGCATTTAGGTTTGCCGCTTACCCTGAGTTTGTCATTGAAACGGCTTTTTGATGGTACAGTTAAAACCATCGACAGTGCAGAATTAAATGGAATTCCATTTTTTTGTACAGCCGGAATGGGTTTCGATGCTTATGTAGGTTATTTATTCAGTCAGCAGCCTTCCCGTGGACTGGCTACCTACGTAAATGTTTCCATGAGATCTTACTGGAGTTATAAACCACAGAAATATAAACTGAACGGAAAACCAATTGAGGTTTTTTCACTTTCATTTGCTAACGCAGGACAATTTGGAAATAATGCCTGGGTGGCACCTCAGGCCAGCGTGTTTGATGGTTTGCTTGATATTTGTACAATCATTCCTTTTCCAAAATGGTATGGATCTAATCTTACTTACAAGCTATTCACAAAACAGTTAAAACCATCCGCTTATATTTCTTATCAGCTGGCATCAGATGCTGTCATTGAAGCGGATAAACCACCCATGATTCATTATGACGGCGAACCCCTGCAACTGGAAACGACACGCATTGAAATAAAAGTCAAACCGAAAAGTTTGAGGATTATCGTTTAACGGATTAAAAATCTTACTCATTATGTCTAAAAAGAACCGCTCAGGGATTATATATTCTACCAATCCTGATTTTGAGTATTCCGATTCCGGCCAGGATGAAGCAGAGACATTAGCACCTGCACAACAGGATTTACGTATCTGGCTTGACAGAAAAGGCGGAGGAAAAGTGATTACCGTTGTTAAAGGATTTATTGGCACATTAACCGACCTGGAAGCCTTGGGCAAGCAGGTGAAGGTATTATGCGGAAGTGGTGGCTCTGTAAAAGACGGAGAAATTCTGATTCAGGGTGATCACCGGGAAAAAGTAATTGGCTGGCTGTTAAGCAAAAGTTACAAAGCAAAAAAAGCAGGAGGCTGAAAATTAATTTAAATAACCGGGCTGTCATACATCCCGGTTATTTAAAGCTATAACACTTTCGTCGTATCTATTTCTGTAGGCTGTTCCGGCTGAACTTTTGGAAAGTTATTTGGATTTTGTGTGGTACTGCCGGCCAAGACTTCCACATTTGTCACAAAAAATTTGGTATCTCCATTCCAGGGAAGATTGAAGAATTTTTCTTCGTAAGTCAGCGAAACACGATGGCCGCTGGCAATGGCCTGTTCCAGCTTTGCAATTGCATCTTTGTTCTTTCCGCTTACAGAAAAAGTCCATTCAGATGCATTCAGAGAACCATCTCCTTCATACAATCCACCCATTTTCAGCTCACCTTCATAGGTTTTAAAAAGGTAACCTTTGTTGCTCAGACGGGTAATGAATCCGCCTCTTTTGCCCTCACTGTAATACCCAAAGGTGAGATAATATAGAACTCCGAAAACGATTGTCAGGAGAACGATGAGAATGACCCATTTACGCATGATTAATGTATTGGTTTTATGTTTGTGTGATAATTAAGGCAACTTCGTAAAACTGAATGATTTTTCCTACTCCTTATTTTGCCCTTATCGCAATCACAGGGTCCATACGAGCTGCAAGCATGGCCGGAACAATCCCCGAAAGAATACCTATTATGCAGGAAACGGCTAGTCCCAGGATTACATTTCCGGGTGTTAGAATAATCGCCAGTGTGCCCAGCTGCATAAAGGACAACAGGTATACCAGGAATATTCCTACAAGTCCGCCGACCAGACTCAGCATCACCGCTTCAAAAAGAAACTGGAAAAGTATGGAGTAATTTTTCGCTCCCAGTGATTTCTGGATACCGATCAGGTTCGTCCGTTCTTTCACCGAAACAAACATGATATTGGCAATACCAAAGCCACCCACCAGAATAGAAAAACTACCTATCACCCATCCTGCGAGTGACAATACGGCAAATAATCCTTCAACAGCCTGAGCAGCAGCTTCCGGCTTATTGATAGAAAAATTATTTTCATCCCTTGGTTTTATACCTCTTTTCGTACGCATCAGGCCGATTACTTCCGCCTCTACTTCCTGCATTCCTTCATCACTGTCAAACGCTTTGACCACAATATCCGGGTCTGGCCGGCCGGACTGGAAAAGCTTGGCAAAAGCTCCGTAGGTGATAATACATTTTTTATCAGGATTGCCACCGAAATCGACAAGGCTTTCCCCTTTTTTCACCTGGACACCAATGACTGTAAATTTATTTCCATTAAGCTTGAAAATCTTTCCTTCTGCAATCTGATTCGGGAAAAGTGCCTGTGCAATATCCGCTCCGATAATGGCTACATTCCGGGCATTTGAAGTTTCCAAAGGCATAAAATAACGTCCGGTTGCCAAAGGCACATCCGAAATTTCATTGTATTCATAAGAAACACCCTGGATCAAAGCGTCAATGCTGCTTGATCCGTTTTTCAAGGTAATGTTCCCTCTGAAATCCATAACAGCTACCGCACTGGCAGATTCAAGATTGTCATATAAATATTTGTATTCAGCATTGGAAGGACTGGGCCATTGAAAATATTTCCACCATTGGTACTCGCCGCCAAACCCCCAGGGCCATTTTTGGACGTACAAAACCTTTTCGCCGATGGCACTCATACTATCCCGGATACTTTTTTCCAGAGAATCAACAATGGTAAAAACCGCTACGATCGCAAAAATTCCTACGGTAACACCCAGAAGTGAAAGCGTGGTTCTGGTAATATTCGATTGCAATGCCTGCCATGCAAACCGAAAACTTTCAAATATTTGCCGTAGAAACTTCATAGTGGCCTGTTTGTGTAAATGTTAACTTCCATTTCAGTTCGAAAAGTTACCTGAAAAGTACTGTGCGCAGAAATAAATTAGTACAAAAGGTATTTTCAGCGTTTAAGCAGCTTGATATGCCAGAGATCGTAACACAATTCATAGAAATAATTTCAAGTATTACAGATCATGACATACCTATTACTTTCATTTACTAAATTACGTTTATAACCTCTGATCACCAAAACATGAATATACGTTGCATACTTCTTTCCTCTTTCTGCTTGTTATCAGGCCTTTTAGCGGCCCAGCAGCCAGTACAGGAAACCAAAGGTTTTTATCAGTTTCTGACAGACGATCCGAACCAAAAACCTTTTTACAATGATCGTATAGGCGTATATGCAAAAAACGGTATTGTAGCTTCAGCACATCCCGAGGCTTCGCGTGTAGGTCTGGATATTTTAAAAGCAGGCGGAAATGCTGTTGACGCTGCCGTGGCCGTCCAGTTTGCACTGGCTGTAGTGAATCCTTCTGCAGGAAACATTGGCGGTGGCGGTTTTATGGTGATCCGTGAAAAAACAGGGAAAAGTTACAGCATCGATTATCGGGAAAAAGGACCCGCGAAAAGTTATAAAGACATGTACCTGGATAAAGACGGCAATGTCATCCCAGAATTAAGTATCCTTGGCAGACTTGCTTCCGGAGTTCCGGGTTCTGTAGATGGTATGGCAGAGGCACATGCTAAGTATGGGAAATTGCCCTGGAAAGAAATTTTACAGCCAGCCATTGATCTGGCAGAGAAAGGGGTTATTCAGACTCAAAGAGAAGCACGCGGTCTGAATGCAATTAAAAAGGACATTGTGAAGCTGAATCCCGGCAGTCGCTATTTTCAGCGTGCAGATGGAAAAGACTGGTCTGCGGGTGATACGCTCATTCAGAAAGATCTTGGAAAGGTGTTAACGCGTATTCAGAAAAAGGGTCGAAAAGGATTTTATTCCGGAAAAGTTGCCCGCTTGGTAGCAAAAGATATGCGATATAAAAAAGAGGGAATTATCAGTAAAAAAGATCTTTCTGAATATCATGCAAAATGGCGTGAAACGATTTCTGACAGCTATAAAAATTATAAGATCATTACCATGGCGCCGCCATCAAGCGGAGGAATTGCTCTTATTCAGCTGCTGAAAATGACAGAACCTTATCCACTAAAAAAATGGGGATGGCATACAGATTCGACCGTTCAGGTAATGATTGAAGCGGAAAGGCGGGTTTATGCGGATCGTGCCAAGTTTTTAGGAGATCCGGATTTTGTAAAAATTCCAACAGAAACCTTGTTAAGCAAAGATTATCTTCAGAATCGCTGGAAAGATTTTTCTTTTGACAAAGCTACGGATTCGAAAAACATAAGCGGCGGTGTTTTTCCAGGCTATGAAAGTCTGGAAACTACGCATTTCTCAGTTGTTGATAAAGAAGGAAACGCTGTATCTGCAACTACTACCCTAAACGGAGGTTATGGCAGCCGCGTCATTGTAAAAGGCGCAGGCTTTTTTATGAACAATGAGATGGATGATTTCAGTGTAAAGGCTGGTGAACCCAACATGTACGGACTGGTAGGAAATAAGGCGAATGCCATTGCGCCCGGCAAACGTATGCTTTCTTCGATGACGCCAACAATTGTAGAAAAAGACGGAAAACTGTTCATGGTAGTGGGTACGCCTGGCGGCTCTACCATCATTACATCCGTATATCAAACCATTTTAAACGTGCTTGAACATGGCATGACCATGCAGCAGGCAGTGAATGCTTTTAAATTCCATCACCAGTGGCTACCCGATAAAACCGTCTTTGAAGCAGGTGCCTTTACTGAAAACACCATTCAGAAACTACAAAGCAGAAGTTATATCATTGAACAGCAGCGAAATTCTATCGGTCGAATGGATTGTATTCTCGTTCTTCCGGATGGTTCTCTGGAAGGCGGTTCTGATCCGAGAGGTGATGACACCAGTATCGGCTATTAATTTCTAAAAACAAAAACTTAACGGGTCAGTTCTTCGATCAGCTTAGAATGCTGCGGAAAACTGGCCTGTAATGTTATACGATCAGCCATTTCAAAATCTTCAAAATCAAAGCCCGGAGCAACCGTACAACCTACCAGCGCATAGCTGCTCCCCGACGCCGGACGCGAAGCAAACCAGGTATTTGCAGGAACAACAGCCTGAAAAGTTTCTCCTTTATCCGGATTGTCACCAAGTTTGATAATATCAAGTTTCCCTGAAACCGGATAGATCACAAAAATATCCAGTGCTTCTCCCTGATAAAAATGCCACATTTCATCCGATTTGATTTTATGAAATGCTGAAAAATTGTGCTTTTCCAAAAGGAAATAAATACCGGTTGAAAAAGATCTGTTTCCGGTAAAACCTGGGGGTAACGCATTTTGAGGAATGCTGTCATATGACCGGTACGTTTCCGCATAATATCCGCCTTCAGGATGTTCCAGTAAATTATATTTTTCAATCCAATAGCTGGCTTTTTTCATCTCCATTAATTTAAAATTAAACAATTATCTTAATTCCTGCTTTCTCGATTTTATCCGTTTCTTCTGTCCTTTTATTCGTAATGATCACATTCAAAGCACTTAATGGAGCAAATTGAAAATATTTATCTTTACCCAGTTTTGAAGTATCACACAAAAGATAGGAAATTTTTGAATTACCAAACATTGCCAGCGTAATTCCGGCTTCCACTTCACTGAAAGCACTTAGTCCATTTTCAACTGAAATCCCATCTACACCAATAAAAGCACGATCCGCTTTGTAACGGCCAATATGTTCCTCAGCAATTCGCCCGTGAACAGCCTGTCTTTCCTGATCAATTTCTCCGCCAACCAGATTTATTTTGACTGACGAGTTCATTAGTTCATACACCACAGGCAATGAATTAGTAATGACATGAATTTTCTTGTTTTTAATAAATGGGCATAAACGAAAAACAGTACTTCCGCAATCCATAAAAATGATGTCATTTTCCTGAATTTCTTTTGCTGCCAGGCGACAGATATGATCTTTTTCTTCAACGTTAACAGCAGCTTTATTGGCAAAATGAAAAGGGGTTTTGGTTAACTCCACTTTCATAATCCCTCCATGCGTACGATATACCAGCCCATCTGCGGTCAAAAGAGTTAAATCGCGCCGTATCGTAATTTCTGAAATAGCCAGTTTTTCAGCTAAATCCTTGACCGTCACTTCTCCAAGTTCATCAAGAATAGTTAGAATAAAATTCTTTCTTTTTTGAAAGTTCATAACAAAGTGTACATTTGTTCAAATGTAATCATTTTCAATCAAAAACGATCAAAATAGCTATGAATCAAAAGATCAATATTGTTTCAGAAGAAATCCTTTCCGACAACTGGTATACATTAAAAAAATTTACGTTTGATTATCAGCTTGCCAACGGACAATGGGAGCGTCAGTCGAGGGAAGCCTATGATCGTGGAAATGGAGCGACCATTTTACTTTATAACAAAGAGCAGCAAACCGTTATCTTAACACAGCAGTTTCGTTTGCCTACTTACGTCAATGGAAATACTACCGGCATGCTGATTGAAGCCTGCGCGGGATTACTGGATAAAGATAATGCAGAGGATTGTATCAAAAGAGAAACAGAAGAAGAAACAGGCTATAAAATTAAATCGGTAAAAAAGATCTTTGAAGCTTATATGTCGCCTGGTTCAGTTACTGAAATATTATATTTTTTTGTAGCGGAATATTCTGCGGAAATGAAAGTCAGTGAAGGCGGAGGACACGAAGAGGAACAGGAAAATATTGAAGTCATGGAAATTCCATTTGCAGAAACACTGAAAATGGTTGATTCAGGAGAAATCAAAGATGCAAAAACGATCATGCTGTTACAATATGCACAGATCAACAAGCTGGTTTAATGAAACAGCCGGAAGAAATGAATTTTTCTTCCGGCTGTTTTTCTTTTGGTACTTATAACTGAGCCGTTGACGGCGCATTGTATGCTGCATTTTCTTCATTAGCAGCCGTTGTTTTTGTACCTGCAAATTTGTCAATCAAATCATTCAGGAATTTTTCTGCATCAGGAAAGTTCGACTTGATAGCTTCCGTTCCTTTTGTTTTCAATTCCTGGAAATATTCCGGTGCTTTATCTACGGCACCTTCAGCTTCAGATTTCAGGTTATTCGCTTTTGTCTTAAGATCTTCCAGAAGTTGTTCTCCTTCTTCAGACTGTAAATATTTATGTGCTGCTACTCCGGCTGCTGCGCCAAGAATAAATGTTGCGAGATGTTTTGCGTTGATGCTCATTGCTTTAAGTGGTTCGTTTTGATAAGATGAATATACAAAAAAACAGGTTGCTGCATCTCTTAAAATATTGTTCCAGCTTATTTGATTTCAAAAGCAGCCTGCATCCGGTAACTGATTTTAATTTTCTGATACTGTACGTCACTATCCTGAACTGAATCCGCTTCAGCACCGGCCATCATCCGCACATTCATTTTTGCAAACATAGGTTGCGGATAGTTGACGTTATCTTCCACTTCTCTGATCTCCAGAACAGGTCCCAGTTTCTGATCAACAGCTTCCAGCAGATACGTTGCTTTACTTTTGGCATCTTTCAGAGCGTTGATCTTAACCTGTTTTTTAAATTCTTCTTTTTTAGAATGATCCACACGGGCAACATTTGCATACTGTATTCCGCGGCTTTCCACTTTTGAAAGAATTCCATCCAGCTTATCTGCACGGTCTACTTTCAATTCATATTGTTTGGCTTCCAGAAAAGTAGCGGGCTTTTTCTTCTTTTCCACATAATTCTGATAACCTCCTACTCCGCTGACAGACAGGCTTTCTTTCGGTAATCCGGCATCTGCGATGGCTTTGATCAACTGTTTTTCCAGTGTACTGATCAGGACTTTATCTTTCTGATTTTTCTCATCGTTATAATATTCCCTTAATGAAATGCTGAAATAAAGCTCATCAGGGGTAACTTCCATTTCATTAAAACCTGCTACTTCAATTTTTCGGGTTGGAGGAGTAATAGACACGCCGGTTGTTTGTGAGAATGAAGGAAATAAAACAGCTCCTATTAAAAGAGTACTTAGAAAAATAACTTTTTTCATGACTTACTAAATGAAAGAATGAATAAAAAAAATAATTGTACAGGCAAAAGCGAAGTTAATGATAGACCTCTTACTTTTTGCAAATACAATTTTATGACACGAAAAAGGTATCAAAGGTTTAAACACAACATTTAGAATTCACATCTGTTAACATTCAGGATCAGGTAAAGTTACTGTAGATGGAGTCCATAATTCTCACAAAATGCTGATAATCTGCCTCGTCAAGTTCTCCCCACCCTTTCCGGCGGATTTCAGCAACAATTGGAAAAGCTTCATTATAAACCGTGTGACCTTTCTCAGTAAGAAACAGATTGAATTTTCTGCGGTCACCCACCGCAAGGCCACGTTCTACCAATCCCTTCTTTTCGAGCAAATCAATAATCCGGGTAACTGTGGGCGGATCTTTAAAGGTTAATTCTGCCAGTCCATTCTGACTGATCCCCTGTTCACGGTAAATATGATCGATCAGTACCCATTGATCAACGGTCAGGTCAAAACCTGCATCGATCAGTTGTTTCTGAAGTGCGTTACGTATTTTTTTGATGGTAGTATCAATCTTGAAGAAGTATGCGCGGTGGTCGGAATGGTGAGTCATTAAAGAGTTGTTAAGGTGTTCAAAAGAATTATTCAATGACAGGAAGCAGTTACCTAACTGTTTGTCTACTAATTATTGGACTGTAAATATTGAAAGAATTTTAAATATTTAAGACTTTTGAAATGAATTTGATTATCATTTTACTACTTTTCATGGCATTCTTGCAATCACGTTATAAGTCCATAAGAAATATTTTCAGGGATTATCTACCTGTACCTACAAAAATAATAAGCCAGACAATGTTTATTTTGCCTGGCTTATTAAGCGGTACTGTATGAGAAATTACCTAGGCTGAATTTCTGGCTGCATTAATGATTCCAAACATAGCACGCATAATCAACTGGTTATACGTTTCCACATCTACCGGCAAAGTTTTAGGGTCTTCTGCCAGCATCTGCAGTGCATATTGCTGAATAGTAATCAAAGGCAAAACAATTCGCTCACGTACTTTGATCGATACTTTGGTTACATTATTACTGTCGAGCAACTCTTTCTGCTCCGAAACATCCAGTAACAAATCCAGTGTCAGTTTAAATTCAGCATACATCTTATCCCAAAACTCTTTGTAATCTTCTTCGTCACGAAGATACTTTGTAGCCGGGAAAAATGCTTTTGACAAGGACTGCATTGAATTTTCAATCAGCGTACGGAAAAATAGAGATTGTTTGTACAGTTTTTTGATTTCTTCTTTTTTACCATTTTTCGACAGTTCCTGAATGGCTGTGCCAAATCCGTAGAAACCGGGTACATTCTGTTTCATTTGTGCCCATGATCCAACGAAAGGAATGGCACGCAAATCTTCAAATTTCAGACCTTCATCATCATTTCCACGCTTAGTAGGCCGGCTGCCAATATTGGTCTGGCCATAAAAACGCAAAGGCGTTTTCTTATCCAGATATTTCACAAACATCGGATGGTTTTTCAGATCAAGGTAAGAATCATAAGCAGCAGCAGCCATTTCTTCTAACAATTCCTTGTCTTCCGGGCTCAGTTCATCTTCAATTCTATCCCCGCGGAAAAGGTGATTTTCCAGTCCGGCTGTGAAAAGCCTTTCCAGATTGTACATAGCCGTGGTCACTGTTCCATAGTTGGAGCTGATGGTCTGCCCCTGTACAGTCAGCTGGATTTCTTTGTCTTCAATATCTTTTCCCAGAGAAGAATAGAAAGCATGATTATTGCCACCGCCACGTGCCGGAGGACCTCCTCGGCCGTCGAAGAAAGTGACTTTGATTCCATATTCACGCGAAACTTTGGTTAGTTCTTCTTTGGCACGGTAAATCGACCAGTTAGCTCTGAGATAACCACCATCTTTTGTTCCGTCAGAAAACCCAACCATAATGGTCTGATGGTTTTCACGTTTAGACAAATGGTTTTTATAATATTCGTTGGTATAAAGCGTGCGCATGATTTCCGGCGCATTGGCCAGATCATCCACAGTTTCAAACAAAGGAACCACATCCAAAGCTACATATCCGTTTTCGTCTGCAATCAGGTTTTTAGCCAGCGCTACTACCTGCATCACGTTGAGCGCAGAAGTATTATTGCTGATCACATACCGGTGCGCACCTTGCTCGCCATTAAGTTTCTGAATGGTTTTAATAGCACTGATTGAACCCAGAATATCTTTGGTCAGCTCATCTTCATAATCTTCAACACGCAAAGGAATGTTAAGAGATAAAAGAAGATCTATTTTTTTGTTTTCGTCCCAGTTTTCGTAATCTGAATATTTCAGTAATGGAATCTTTTTTTCCAGTCTTTTCAGAATATCCTCCCATGCTTTTCCATGCTTGCGGCTATCCTGACGTACATCAAGGCTGGCAAAGAAAAATCCAAAAAGGTTTAATTTCAGAATAAAGTTATCCAGTAGCTCCACAAATAGTCCCTGGTGTTTTTCTACCAGAACGACTCTTGCAAGCAGAAGTTCATCAATTAATTCCTGAGCATCTTTGTATCCTTCTTCAAAGGGACCAAAAATCGTGCTGTTCATTTTCTGCTCAGCAAGTGCGATCGTATCTTCGACACCTTTAAAAGTAAGTCTGCGTTTAAGGTTACGAATGTCACGGTAATAGCCGCGAAGCAATGTTTCTTTTAAACGGTCAGCAACCTGCAAAGTAGTATCTGCATTGACAAAAGGGTTACCGTCGCGATCACCACCCGGCCAGAATCCAAGACGGAAAACATTCGGATAAGGCCAGTCATGGGCAGTCATGCCTAAGCCATTGATCAGCTTGACAAGAATTGCAGGAATAGCATCATAATATACATTTTCAAGGAACCAGCATAAACTTACGGCTTCATCAAAGGGCGTAGGTTTTTCATGATTAATGAAGGCTGTTTTACCCAGCTGAAGCAACAGTTGATTTACTTCAGTAAAATCATTTACCTTGATAGAATCTTCAAGGTCGTTGATAATACCCAAAACTTTGCCGGAGTAAAATTGCGTAGGATGCGCCGTAAGCACAATTCGTACACTGAAATCTTCCAGCTTATTTAACAGTTTTTGCTTTAAGGAATCATTATCCAGGCGGTCAGTCAGATAAGTAATTGACCCTTTTCCATTCAGCTCATGAGTCTGATCAAAAGCTGCATCTTCAACAGAATCAAACAAAACAACCTGCCTCTCAATGTATTGTATAAAAGCAAAGAGAAGATCGGTACGTTCTTTTGCCGTGGCAGTGACCAATAATTCTTCAAAGAACAGTTCTATAATCTGCTTGGGAGACTTTCCTTCCTGAAAACCTACTTCGCTGTGCTGTGTCAGCAAAGGAAGCAAAGAACCCGTCTGAAAAATACCACGGTAGGGTAAACTCAGGAAAAGGCTATTGAAAATATTGTACTTCGTAACAACTACGTCCTGGAAATTATTGTTCATAATAGCGTAACAAAATTTTATTTTGAGACCGGCAATATGAAACAAATATACCTGAAAAAAATTGGTATCAGGCCTTTGGATGGGCTTGTTGATGCGTTTTTTTAAGCTTTTCTATGGAGTTATGTGTATAAATCTGAGTAGCAGCCAGATTTGCATGACCCAGCAGTTCTTTGATAGCATTCAGGTCTGCACCACGATTTAACAAATGTGTAGCATAGGTATGGCGCAAAACGTGCGGGCTTTTTTGTGATAAAGTAGTAACTTCTGAAAGATATTTACTGACCGTACGCTGAATAAAAACAGGATAAGCAGCTTTACCTGAATCGGTTAAAATTAAGGCTTTGGTTGGTTCCTCGGGAGATCTCAAGGTGAGGTATTGTTTCAAAAAATCAACCAGCAGCGCTGATATGGGAATCAGCCTTTCTTTCCCTCGTTTACCTGTTACGCGAATAATACGGGCTTCGAGTTCAAGATTATTGATTTCAAGATCGATTAATTCGGAAAGACGCATGCCTGTACCATATAATAATTCGAGGATAATACGATCCCGGCAACCTGTAAAATCATCTGTAAATCCTTCTGAATCAAAGAGTGATTCCATTGCTTTTTCCTCAACAAAAGCAGGAAGTTTGCGCCTTGCCTTCATGGAAGATAAAATGGTGGAAGGGTCTTTAAGGATGTGTTTTCGCCGGCGTAAAAACCCGTAGTAAGATCTTAGCGAAGCCATTTTCCGGTTTACAGAGCTTGGATTCAGTCCCTCTTCCATCAGGCTCACAATCCATGACCGGAGCATTACCGAAGTAGCTGTTTCGGGTTTATCCAGTTCATACTGAAACAACAGGTATTTTCTGAACTGGTCCAGATCCGTATGGTAGGAAATAACCGTATGCTCACTGGATCGTTTTTCAAACTGCAAAAATTCCAAAAAAGGCTCTATCATACACTAACCTACAAAAAAGGGTTGTCTTATACAAGACAACCCTTTTCCTAATCTTATTGAACAAGATGTAATTATCCCGTCCTACTTTCAACAGAAAAACAATTCAAATGAACTAGTCTTCCAGGTGACCGTACGTTTTTTCTTTGTATACCGCACGCAAAACTTCGAAACGACGCTTTACAGATGGTTTTTCGAATGCGGTACGAGAACGAAGCTGACGCATTGTGCCAGTTCTTTCAAATTTCTTTTTGTAACGCTTCAAAGCGCGATCAATCGATTCGTTGTCTTTTATGTTAATAATCAGCATGCTTATAAGATATAATGTTCCTTGAACTGGTTTTCTGAAATTGGATTGCAAAGAAAAGACTTATTAAACAGAAAATCAAGAAATAAGTCATTAAAAATTAGGTTATTTTTGCACATCGACCATTATAATGAAGGGATTAACCCTTTAACCATCGCTTATGAGCTCCCGACTGGGTATTATAGACTTAGGAACAAATACATTTCATCTGCTGATTGTTGAAAAAAACGGCAAAAATATCACCACGCTTTTTCATAAAAGTCAGCCAGCGCAGATTGGTCTTGGTGGAATCAACAAAAAAATCATTACGGATGAAGCCACGGAGCGCGCATTAAAAGTTTTACGTACTTTCAGGGAACAACTGGATATTTTTGAAATTTCAAAAGAAAATACCTTTGCTTTCGGAACCAGTGCCATCCGGAATGCTGATAATCAAAAAGTTTTTTGTGACACCATTTTACAGGAAACTGCTATCAAAATTACTGTGATCGACGGCAATAAAGAAGCAGAATATATTTATGAAGGTGTGAGAGCCGGCGTGAAACTCGGACAAGATCCTGCACTGATTATGGATATAGGTGGTGGAAGTGTCGAATTTATTATTGGTAATGAAAACCAGATTTTCTGGAAACAAAGTTTTGAAATCGGTGGACAACGGCTGATGGACAAATTCATGAAAAATGACCCGCTTTCCGACAGTGACAAAAAACGTCTTTACAATTATTTTGATGAGAATTTAATCCCGCTTGCCAATGCGTTACATCAATATGCGCCGGTTAAACTTGTCGGTGTTTCGGGAACATTTGATACTTTAATGGACATAGATTACCAGTTTCGGACCGGCGAATGGGCTCCGAAAGACCAGACTGATTTTTCTTTAAATATTGAAGAGTTCTACCGCGCTTATGCCCTGATCATGTCAGGAAATCATGATGAAAGAATGGCTATTCCAGGTATGATATCCTTACGTGCAGATATGATTGCTGTAGCCGTTTGCCTGATAGATTATGTTCTTAAAACGCACAAAATAGCGAAGATTCAGGTCTCAGGTTACTCACTGAGAGAAGGAGTTCTTACACAAGTTACTGCTATGTAGGGCTTTATAATACATAAAAATGTTTGGTTATAATAAATATTTTCCCTGATAACTTTACGAATGTCGTTTCGTTGTTATACCAATAAACTTTATCTTTTTATTTTACTATAAAAATACATTTTAAAACATTCATGAAATTGAATAGAATCCTCCTGTTATTTTGCCTGACCCTAATTTCTTTCACGTATGCACAGGCACAAAATAAAAAAAACAAAAAAGAAGGCGACAAAAAGGTGGAAAAAGCAGTAGACGCCGTAGCCGATGCAGTAAAGGACAAACTGAAAGACGAAAAGAAAAAAAGCCCCAAAGAGTATAAAGATTTCATTGATGACTCTGCTGTCAGTCAGAAAGGAATGATTTCCGTTCACAAGATTGCCGAAAAGTGGTATTTTGAAATCCCTGACACGTTGCTGAACAGGGATATTATGGCGGTAACACGTTATTCTAAAGCAGCTGCCGGCGGAGGTATTTTTGGAGGAGAAGAAGTAAAAAGGCAAATGATCCGCTGGGAAAAAGGTCTGGATAATAATATTTTGCTTCGTTCTGAAACCGTAGTCGTTGCCAGTCCTGATAGTACAAAACCAATTTTCAGGGCCGTCAAAAATTCAAGCTCCGATCCTATTATTGGTATTTTTGATATCAAAGCACTAAAAAAGGGAGATAACGACAAAGCTTCTGTGATTGATGTCACGGATTTTTTCAATGCAGATAATCAAACGTTTTCTTTAAGTCCTCTTGTAAAGCAGCTTCATAAACTGACCACTTTCAAAAAGGAGGCCTCTTACATTGAGAAAATGAGCTCCTATCCGATTAACACCGAAATAAGGACGGTAAAAACTTTCGCTGTTGTTCCGCCTGCTGCTACGCTTACTCCTGTACCCAGTGTTGGTTCTTATCTGCCTTCCGGATATGATGCCGGCGTAATTACCATGGAATTGAACACTTCACTGATTTTACTTCCAAAAACACCTATGCGAAAGCGGATTTTTGATAATCGTGTAGGCTTCTTTGCCAATCAGTATGCTATTTTCGGTGAGGATTCTCAAAAATCGGAGAATGAAATATTTGCCGTACGCTGGCGGCTGGAACCTAAAAATACAGAAGATGCAGCCCGTCAGAAAAACGGAGAACTGATTGAGCCTAAAAAACCGATTGTTTATTACATCGATCCGGCTACACCTGAAAAATGGAGGAAAGCACTGAAAGCCGGTGTAGACGACTGGCAGGTAGCATTTGAAAAAGCAGGCTGGAAAAATGCCATCCGCGGCGAATACTGGCCCGAATCGGATACGACCATGAGCCTGGAAGATGCCAGGTTTTCAGTAATCCGTTACTTTGCTGCTGATATCCAAAATGCCTATGGACCTAATGTCCATGACCCCAGAAGCGGTGAAATTATTGAAAGCCATATCGGCTGGTACCATAATGTGATGCGTTTGCTGCGAAACTGGTATATGATTCAGGGCGCTGCAATAGATCCTGCTGCACGCAAAAAGACCTTTGACGATGCATTGATGTCACAACTCATACGCTTTGTTTCTTCTCACGAAATCGGGCATACCTTAGGATTAAGACATAATATGGGCGCCAGTTCGGCTACTCCGGTAGAAAAGCTGAGAGATAAGGCCTGGGTTGAAAAGAATGGGCATACCTCATCCATCATGGATTATGCACGTTTTAACTACGTAGCGCAGCCGGAAGACAGCATTACCAATCTTTTTCCAAGAATCGGAGACTACGATAAATGGGCAATCCGGTGGGGATACAGTTCTTTGCCAAATACTTCTGTTAAAGAGGAAAAAGCAATTTTAAATGGCTGGACAAAAGATGCCTACAAGAATCCCCGCCTTCATTTTGGTACAGAAAACAGTCCGTACGATCCGCGCTACCAGACAGAGGATTTGAGTGATAATGCAATGAAAGCCTCGGAATATGGCATTAAAAATTTAAAAAGAATTCTGCCTAACCTAATTACCTGGAGCCGGGAAGATGGAGAAAGCTATAAGGAGCTGGATGAGTTATATGGTCATGTTATAGCACAGTATCGCCGGTACCTGGGTCATGTAATAAAAAATATCGGTGGTATTTACGATACTCCGGTCACCTATGACATGGAAGAAGAAGAGTTTACAACCGTTCCAAAAGCTACGCAAAAAGAAGCTGTTAATTTCCTGAACGTACAGCTATTTAAAACGCCGGTATGGCTGATGGATAAAAATATTCTGAGTAAAATCAAACCGGAGTCTGGTGTAGAAGCTATTAAATCTTTGCAGGAATATGCACTCACTTCCCTGATGATGGGTGACCGGATGATCAGGCTGATAGAAACAGGAACTTCCTCCGAATATTACACTGCAGATGATCTTTTTACGGATCTTGAAAATGGTATCTGGGGCGAATTAAAAACAGGAAAATCGATTGACGTGTACCGAAGAAATTTACAAAAGGTATACATTGATAAAATAACAGGTTTCTTAAAACCAGCCAAAGCAACAGTAGCTTCGATCCCTGCCGGTGCACTTTATGCTTCCACTTCACGCAGTGTAGAACTTGACAAAACCGATATGCCCTCCATCACGCGCGGGCATCTGGAAGTTCTTCAGGCTTCAATAAAAAAGGCAATACCGCTGGAAACAGACAAGATGAGCAAATACCACTTGAAAGATATTCTGAAAAGAATTGACCTGGCATTAGATCCTAAGTAAAATCAGGAAAGTTGATTATATGAAAGCATTATCAGAAATACTCCGGGATCACAGGCATTTTGAAAAAGTTATTTCAAGTCAGAAACCTTTTCGCGAACTGGATTTTTCGAAAAAAAACTGTGAATTATTAAAACTGGATCTGACTGAAACTTCTGTGTTTTCGGATTATGTCTTTGATATTATGCTCTCAAAAAGCCAATACATCGGTATCGGTGGTTATGACGAGAATCGTATTATTTACAGGCAACGTGATCATTTTACAACTCAGCAAAATGCACGAAGTATTCACCTTGGCGTTGATATCTGGGCAGAAGCAGGCGAACCGGTTTATGCTCCTTTTAAAGGTGAAATTCACAGCTTTGCTTTCAATGATCATCCGGGAGATTATGGGCCAACAATTATTTTAAAGCATATGCTGGAAAATACTTCATTTTATACCTTGTATGGACATCTTTCCTTAGATTCTTTGGATGGTTTATATGTTGGAAAACCGGTAGCTGCCTTTGAAAAAATTGCTTCTATCGGCTCGTTCCCAACAAATGGCGACTGGCCGCCACATCTTCACTTTCAGGTGATCAGTGATATAGGAGATTATAAAGGAGATTTTCCGGGCGTGAGCAGCTTGGCGGAAAGAGAATATTATCTGAGTATTTGTCCTGACCCAAATTTGATTTTAAGAGTGAAGGTTTAAACGCAGAGTAAAAAGAGTAAAAAAGGAGTTTCGCAGAGAATTAATAAACTCTCAGCGAAACTCCTTTTTTTAATTCCCTTAACTCTGCGTTTAAACCTTCTTCCGTTCCAGATTTGGCAGAAATCCTGTTAGTAACCCAATCAACGGTAAAAATGAGCAAACCATAAACACGTATTCGATGCTTGTGCTATCGGCTAGTCTACCTAAAAGTGCAGATCCGATTCCTGCTATTCCGAAAGCAAATCCAAAGAACAAACCTGCTACCATCCCTACTTTTCCAGGAATCAATTCCTGTGCATATACCAGGATGGCTGAAAATGCGGATGATAATACCAACCCAATGATAACCGTCAACGCTCCGGTCCAGAAAAGATTACAATAGGGCAATAGCAATGCAAACGGAGCTACACCCAGAATTGAAATCCAGATTACATATTTCCGGCCAATTTTATCTCCAACCGGACCGCCAATGAATGTTCCGGCAGCTACTGAGAATAAGAATATAAATAAATGGATCTGAGAACTTTGAACCGAGAGACCAAACTTTTGAATCAGGTAGAAAGTATAATAATTCGTCAGGCTGGCCATGTAGATGTATTTAGAAAAAATCAGCAGCAACAAGATCCCGATAGAAATAACCACCTTACTTTTAGGAAGATTTAAAGCCAGTTCATTCCCTGTTGCAGCGCCTGATTTTTTCCGGTTCAAGTGCATATTTTTCTTATACCATCCTCCCACTTTGGATAAGATAATTATGGCAATCAGAGCTACAAGTGAAAACCAGATGATCTGAAAACGTCCGAAAGGCAGGATTATCAAAGCGGCAAGTAAAGGCCCTAACGAACTTCCCGCATTACCGCCAACCTGAAAAAGTGACTGCGCCATTCCATGTCTTCCTCCTGACGCCATCCGCGCAATCCGTGATGCTTCCGGATGAAAAACGGCGGATCCGATTCCAATTAATCCTACGGAAAGCAAAATAATTTCAAAACTAGGTGCCATAGACAAGGAAATCAGCCCGAGCATTGTAAAACACATGCCCACTGCCAGCGCATAAGGCTGCGGTTTTTTATCGGTATAAAGCCCGACAAGAGGCTGAAAAACAGATGCGCTTAACTGAAAAGTAAGTGTTATTAATCCTATCTGAGAAAAACTCAAATGAAACGAATCCTTTACCATTGGATAAATGGATGGGATCAGCGATTGCAGCGTATCATTCAGTAAATGAGAAAAGCTCAATGCTAATAAAATAGGGAATACGGCCTGTTCTGCACTAACGACAGGTACTTGGAAGGATTCTGAAGGATTCTCTTCAATGGTTTTCATAACTTATTATATTCTTAGAACGTATATTAAACAGGTTGGCCGGTTATTTTCGCCGCCCACTCCCATGCCTTTTGTGGATTCTGGTCTATGATACTTTGCAGTAAGGCTTCATGCCATTCCTGCGTTTGAACAAAGCTTTCTGTATCCATGAATAATTCAGAAAAATAGTCTTTCAGATTCTTCGCTACTGTTTTATATAAATCAGCCAATATTTCACTTTGTGAAGCCTGGGCAATGCTCATATGAAAATTGATATCTGCCTGAATACAAGCCTCCGGAATATTAGCCAGAGCCATTTGTTTTCGTTCTGCCAGGTATTTCCTCATTTGAAGGATATCATTATCCGTTCTGTTCAATGCAGCTTTTTCTGCTATTTTCAATTCAAAAAGTTGCCTGATCTCATTCAGTTCTAATCCTTTCGCCCTTAAAAATCTTTCTGATAATGATTCTGAAGCGATTTGCTTTTGCTCAACAAATGTTCCTAATCCCTGCTGCACCCGAACCAATCCGGCATTGGTTAAATTTCTTATGGCTTCACGAATGGTGGATCTTCCAACTCCAAATAAGACCATTAATTCAGGTTCCGTTGGTAGCTTTTCACCAACAGCATAGTCCCCGGAAGAAATTTTTTCCTGCAATCTGCTAGCCACATCATCAGCCAGACTTAATCTCTTTACTATATTTTCTTTATTCATCATATCATCTGATGTTTCAAAAGTAGTGTTAATTTTATTAATATAAAAATATGCCTGCTCATCAAGCCAAATAAAATTTGGTTCAATGAGCAGGCAAATCTTAAAGACCTGAATCTATTATTTTCTATGAATCGTAGTAGCAGCCGATTGTGCAGCTGCCAGAATGGTAACATCTGCAATCGTTACCCGTGCCGGTGCATTTACAGCATACAAGATGGTGTCTGCAATATCGCTTGCCTGTAAAGGATCAAATCCCTGATAGACTTTTTCAGCACGTTCCTGATCACCTTTGAAGCGTACCAGAGAAAAATCTGTTTCAACAGCACCCGGCGCAACGTTCGTTACTTTAATACCATGCTGTGTTAACTCCAGACGCATTCCTTCACTTAAAACCTCCACAGCAGCTTTCGAAGCACAATATACTGCTCCGTTAATATAAGTTTGTTTTCCGGCAACAGAGCTTATGTTGACAATATGTCCTTTTCCATTTGCAATCAGCGTTGGAATAATTGCTTTTGAAACATATAATAAACCTTTTACGTTTCCATCCAGCATAGCCTCCCAGTCGTCTGTGTCGCCCTCATCCAAAGAACCTAATCCATGTGCATTGCCAGCATTATTGATTAAAATATCTATGTTTTTCCATTCTTCCGGCAAGGATACGATAGCATCAAAAACTGCTTTTTTATCCCGCACGTCAAAAAGCAATGTGGTAACTTTTACTTTTGGAGCTAATTCAGCTGCTACACTTTCCAGCTTTTCCTGGCGACGACCACAAAGTATGAGATCAATACCTGCTCCGGCAAATGCTTCTGCTGTGGCTTTTCCTATGCCGGATGTTGCTCCGGTTATTAATGCAATTCGGGACATTCTAAACTATTTATATTTCATTATCCGGTTTGAGTACCGGCAATTATTATTTTACATTCCGGATTTGTTTGTATTCAGGCTGCTGAAATTTCCATGTTCAAGTTCCGAGGCTTTACCAAAAACTCTTAAAGCATTCTGGTAAACATTGTCCATCGGGTTCAGCACTTCGTATACTTCATTGTTCAAACCATCTTTGCGCTTACGCCCATAGACATACCGGCCAATAATAGCCTTTGTCTGCGACTTTATCACGGGTTTTGAACGGTTTAGCTCTTTTTCATTCAGCTTAATTCCAGACCGGGTAGCATCTTTTACCAGGTCAGAAATCATAGCGTCCGTAACCTCAAAGGATTTTAAATATTCAGCAAAGGCCTGTTTTTCAAGCTTTTTTGAGTTTTCATTTCCATAGCGCAAAGCATATTCACGAATAATATTTTTCGAGTAAAGCTCAAACAAATATTTGCTGTTCATCAGTGTGTCACGAGGAACAAAAACATCCGGCATAATTCCGCCGCCGCCATAAACAGTTCTTCCTCCGTCTGTTTTATATGCTTTTGTTTTATCAAATTTGATACTGTCCGCATTGAAGAATTCTCCGCTGTCATACCTGTGTGTAAGATCTTTGTTATAATCTTCACCCTTACCCATTTCGTATGGTTTCTGAATACTACGGCCGCTTGGCGTGTAATACCTTGAAATAGTCAGGCGCAATTCTGCTCCATCAGATAGTTTAATCGGCATTTGCACCAATCCTTTGCCATAGGAACGACGCCCTACAATCAGCGCACGGTCATGATCCTGTAAAGCACCGGCCAGAATCTCCGAAGCAGAAGCACTTCCTTCATCTACCAGCACTACCAAAGCGCCTTGTTCAAAGCCACCTTCAATGTGTGAACGTGTTTTCCGATTAAAGCGACTGTCTTTTCCTTCGGTGTAAACAAGTAATTTATCTCCTGAAATAAATTCATCAGCAATGCTCGTTGCTCTTTCCATATATCCCCCCGGATTTCCGCGCAAATCCAGCACCAGTTTTTTCAGCCCGTCTGCTTTCAGTGTAGCCAGGGCCGATTTAAATTCATCGAATGTAGTTTCAGAAAAACGGCTTACTTTTATATAACCAATTTCTTTATCAACCTTGTACGCCGCATCTACTGAATATGTAGGAATACGATTGCGAACTACTTCAAAATTCATATTGTCTTTCAATCCGAGACGTTCGATGGTCAGCATAACTTTGGTTCCCCGCTTACCCCGCAACATTTTATAAACCTGCCCATTGGTAACTCCGGGTGCCGAAAGCACCTCCTTATTTACTTTGATAATCCGGTCACCGCTTTGAATTCCAACGGCTTCAGAAGGACCGCCACTTAATGGCGTTACTACGTACACGGTATCATTATAAATATTGAACTCTACACCAATGCCGTCAAATCCTGAATCCAGCTGCGACCTTGCGGCTGTTGCTTCTTCAGTATTAAAGTAAGCTGTATGCGGGTCAAGCTTTTCCAGCATTTTAGAAATAGAGTAATCAACCAGCTCTTCTGTGTTCACAGAATCAACATAATTGTTTTCTACCAAAAGCAAAACTTCCCGGAATTTTGCATACCCTTTTGCCACGTCGGTCAGCTTTTTGCCGCCGCTAAAAAACGTACTGCCCAGCAACACGCCCGCTGCCAGTGTGATGCTGATAATAATTGGTAAACGGATGGCGGATTTTGAATTGCGAACGGGCTTTTCAGAAAGACGCTGATCTATATTTTTGTCTTCTATGTTCATGTAGATTTTCTTGAGAAAACAAGATACTCAATTACATTAAAATATTTTGTGGTTGATTTGTTTTATTTTTATTTCCATCACTGCCTTTTACACAAACCCATCCAAAGCCTCAGGATTCCGCATGGTATCCTTACTAACAGCCTTTGCAGGATCCATCCCCATTAGTATTTTTTTAACCGGTGCTTCCATCTTTTTTCCGTTAATGGTATAAGGAATGGCTGCAACCGCTTCTATCGTATCCGGTACATGCCGTGCGCTGTATTGTGTTCGCAGAGCATTTTTAATCTCCTCTTTCAGATTTTCAGTTAACTTTTTATTGTCTTCCAACACGACAAATAAAGGCATAAATCCTCCCCCTTCTTCTTTTTCAAGATAAACGACCAGACTATCTTTGATTTCAGGAATGCTTTCTACTGCGCTGTAAATCTCGGAAGTACCGATCCGGATTCCGTCACGGTTCAACGTCGCATCCGATCTTCCGTAGATGATCACTGAGCCTCTGGACGTAATTTTTATCCAGTCGCCATGGCGCCAGATGTTCGGATATGTTTCGAAATAGCTGTTATGGTAGCGATCGTTTTCTTCATCGTTCCAAAAATAAATGGGCATGGAAGGCATCGGTTGCGTGATTACCATTTCACCCAACGTTTCAATCACTGAATTTCCCTCATCATCAAAGGCTTCTACTTTTGCTCCCAATACCCGGCTCTGGATTTCACCCGGATAAACAGGCTCAATCGGGTTTCCTCCTACAAAAGCACTACATATATCTGTTCCTCCACTCAAAGAAATCAACCATACATCCTTTTTAATATGCTGGTAAATCCATTCATAAACATCAGACGGTAGCGGCGAACCTGTTGATCCGATCGTTTCCAGATGAGAAAGTTTCTCGGATGGAATACTGGTGCCCATTTTCATACAATTTATAAAATAAGCAGCTCCGCTTCCAAAATGTGTGATTCTTGCACGTTCAGCCAATGCCCATAAAACCTGTGTGGAAGGATAAGCCGGAGAGCCATCATAAAGTACAAGCGTTGCTCCGCATAGCATAGATCCCAACGCATAATTCCACATCATCCATCCGGTAGTAGAATACCAGAAATAACGGTCACCGGGCTTTACATTCTGATGCAGAGACAATATTTTCATATGTTCCAGCAAACATCCGCCAACGCTATGGGTTATTGCCTTTGGCTTTCCCGTCGTCCCGGATGAATACAATATCCAAATAGGATGTTCAAACGGCACAGCTTCAAAATCAATTCCAAAATTAGGCAGATGTAAAATATCTTCCCAGGACCTGATTCCTTCCGGTTTAGACTTCGAGCCAATATTGGAAATCATGACAATATCTTTTACGGACGGAAGTGCAGAACCAAGCTCCATCGTTGCTGCTAGAGTATCATGCGTTTTTCCATTGTAATGATAGCCATCCACAACAAAAAGAACTTTGGGCTCAATTTGAGAAAACCGCTCGACGATACCTGCTTTTCCAAAATCGGGAGAACAGCTGGACCAAATACCACCTATTGTGTTAACCGCCAGAAAAGCAACAACGGCCTGTGGAATGTTGGGCAAGACGGCCGCTACCCTGTCTCCCGGCCGTACGCCGCGCTGACGAAGCCAGGTAGAAACGGCTGCTACCTGATTTTCAAGTTCTTCCCATGATATTTTTGTCAGGCCATGCTGCTCAGACTGAAATAGCAAAGCAGGATGATCTTTTGTTTTATTTCTGAAAATATGTTCTGCATAGTTAAGACTCGAACGCCTGAACCACTGCGTACCAATCATCCCTTTTTTGGGTCTTCTCAGTACTTCCAGATAAATATCGTGTGGCTTGATATGAAAATATTGCCAAAGGCTTTCCCAAAAATCTTCAAGATCTGTTACCGACCAGTCCCACAAATCGTGATATCCACGGAAGTAGAGCCCCTTTTTTACAAAAAGCCAGTCCATATACTTTTTGAGGTTTGACTGTTCCGTTAGCTTTTTTCCTGGTTTCCAAAGAGGCTGCAATTGAATATTCGCTGGCATGGGACGTGCAATAATTAATGAATGTCGGGTAAATGACGTGTGTTTATTTGAAATTCGCACCAATCGATTTTCTTTAAACCGGAACTCTTATTCCTGCTTTGTTTGTTGCCCGTAAGCAAGATTCAGGTAACGGTTATTACTAACGTCGTAAAGACACTTTTCGGGTAAAAGAAATGAAAATATTTAGTAATAAAATTTAATGTATCTTTGCAGTCTAATATATAAAAAACACATAGTACTCTGAACATCAGATACGTTTGTCAATGCGTTTTAGTGACATTCTGTTATGACAAAGGTCATCAATGTCACTATCATCAGTAACAACAAGTTTGTAGAGAGGAAAAAAAATCCAGTAGTGATACTGCATTCCTAATGAGAAAAAGAATAACAAAATCGAGTGATGCGAGCTCTTCGCGTCCTCCAGGAAGAAGTGGTGATGCCTCAGGCCGCCCATTTGGTAAAAAACGTCCGGAAGCAGAAAGCCGCTTCAGCAAGCCAAGCATTAAAAAGTCCAGTCTTAGAGTAGCAAGCGGAAACGCTGATCCTTCAAAACCTTCTTACGACAGACCACGCAGCGACAAACCTCGCTTTGATACAGAACGTCCGCGTTTTGACAAACCTGGTTTTTCTAAGCCGGGCTTCGACAAGCCGGGCTTCACTAAGCCTGGATTTGATAAACCTCGTTTTGAAAGATCTGGTTCTGATAGACCCGGTCAGGATAGACCCAGTCAGGATAGACCTGAACGCCCGGCATTTGATAAGCCGCGTTCATCAGACCGTGACGGAGATTCACGTGGCTTTAAACCCAGAGGTGAATTTGGTCCCGGTCAGGATAGACAAAGAGAAAGATCAGAAGGAAGAAGCTTTGACAAGCCAGGCTTCGGAAAGCCGGGTTTCGATAAACCTCGTTTTGAAAGATCTGGTTCTGATAGACCCGGTCAGGATAGACCCGGTCAGGTTAGACCTGAACGCCCAGCATTTGATAAGCCGCGTTCAACAGATCGTGACGGAGATTCACGTGGTTTTAAACCAAGAGGTGAATTTGGTCCCGGTCAGGATAGACAAAGAGAAAGATCAGAAGGAAGAAGCTTCGACAAGCCGCGTTTTGAAAGATCTGGTTCAGACAGATCCGGTCAGGATAGACCAAGAGAAAGATCTGAAGGGAGAAGTTTTGACAATTCTCGTTCAGAAAGAAGCAGCGATGCTCCACGTTCTTTCACACCCAGAGAGAATCGCCCTTCGAACGGAAGACACGAAAAGTCAAACTTTAAAAAAAAAAGCGATCTTGAAGAGGTAGTTGATAAAAATCCGGCAGCAGAAAGAGGAATAAGTGAAGAAGCTGCAAACCGACGCGTTGGAAGATTTGAAACTGCTCCCCGATATAATTTTAGTGCATACGAAAAAAAGACTGGTTTAAAGCGTAAGGAAGAAAGTCCTGAAATGCGCCTGAACCGATATATAGCAAATGCCGGTATTTGTTCCCGCCGCGAAGCAGATGATTTAATTGCTTCTGGACAAATTTCTGTGAACGGAAAAGTTGTTACAGAGATGGGATACAAGGTGTTAGCATCGGATGCTGTAAAATTTGGCAAAAAGCTGTTAAGCCGTGAAAGGCTGGTGTATGTACTGATTAACAAACCAAAGGATTATATCACAACTACTGACGATCCTGAAGAACGTAAGACAGTTTTAGATTTAATTAAGGGTGCTTGTTATGAGCGTATTTATCCTGTAGGACGTTTGGATAGAAATACAACCGGATTGTTATTGATGACGAATGATGGTGAACTGGCCGAAAAGCTAACGCACCCATCAGGTGGTATCAAAAAAATCTATCAGGCTGAACTTGACAGACCTATTACAACAGAAGATTTTGAGAAGCTTCAGGCTGGATTAGAACTGGAAGACGGTTTTATCAAACCTGATGAAGTAGGTATTGTTACACCGGATGCAATGGTTGTCGGGCTTGAAATTCACAGCGGAAGAAACCGTATTGTACGTCGTATGTTTGAACATCTTGGTTATGAGGTACAAAAGCTGGACCGTACTGTTTTTGCAGGATTAAACAAGAAAGAACTGCCTCGCGGCAAATGGCGTTTCTTAAGTGAAAAAGAAGTGGTTTCGCTGAAATATATGCTTTAAAAATCAGACGTTTTCTCTGGTTACTAACAAAAAATAGTCCCGGAAATATCCGGGACTATTTTTTGTTCTATATCTTAAGATTTCAATCAGCTAAGAGCTAACATCCTAATTGCTAAAAGCTTTATTAGAATCTAAATCCAAACGAATAAACATCATAAGGAGCGTCAATGTATAAGCCTTCAAACTGAACCATTGAGTTTGATTTATCAGCAAGGAAACCTTCCAGTTCTTTCACCGATTTCACAGCTTTACCATTTACTTTCGTAATAATAAAACCTTCTTCGACACCCGTTCTAGCCAGTTTACCTCCATCAATGGATAGTACTTTTACGCCTCCATCTACTTTGTAGCGTGTCAGACGTTGTTTTTCCTGATCGCTAAGATTACCAAACTGAGCACCTAAAACGCTCATTACAGCAGCAGATTCATCACGTTTCAAAATGTCAGAACCACCAGTACGGTTACGTAAAGTAACGTTCAGGTCTTTTTCAACACCATTACGATTTACAGTAACCACTACTTTATCACCAGGTTTATGCAAACCGATTGATTGCTGTAATTCAGGAATAGAGTGCGTATTCAAACCATCCACTTTTACAATCACATCACCTTTGGTGACACCACCTGCTTTTGCTGCGCTGTTCTCTGTAAAGTCACGAACATATACACCGTCGTTTACCTTCACGCCATATTCTTCTGCTTTGCGGCTATCAAGTTCGTCCAGTGAAATACCTAAGTATCCACGCTGAACATTTCCAAATTTGATCAGATCACTGGAAACTTTCTTAACAATACTTGAAGGAACGGCAAAAGCATAACCTGCAAAACTTCCTGTTGGGCTTGCAATGGCTGTATTGATTCCGATTAGCTCACCTTTCAAGTTGACCAAAGCACCGCCGCTGTTACCAGGATTGACGACAGCATCGGTCTGAATAAATGATTCCAAAGGTACATCTCCGGTAATGGCAGCAGTTGGTGTTGCACTACCCCGGCGTCTCTGAGACTGCCCGATAATACCTAAACCACGTCCTTTTGCACTAATAATACCAGCCGTAACCGTTGACTCCAGGTTGAATGGATTACCTACAGCAACTACCCACTCGCCTACTTTAACTGCATCAGAGCTTCCAAAAGTAACTGCAGGCAGGCTTTTAGCTTCTATTTTGATCACAGCAATGTCTGTGGAAGGATCTGTACCAATCACTTTAGCCCGGTATTTACTTTTATTCGATAAAGTTACCTCTAGCTCCTGGGCATTTTCCACTACGTGGTTGTTAGTTACAATATATCCATCCGCAGAAATCACAACACCAGATCCTGACGCTTCTGATGACTGAGGTCCACGAGAACCGCCGCCAAAATCATCTCCAAAAAAATCACGGAAGATATCCGGAATATCCGCCTGGCTTCCACGTGAAGATCTCGTCATAGTAGACTTAATGTGTACTACAGTTGGCGTGGTAGCTTCCGCAGCATATACAAAGTCACCAGGAGCTCCGGCGGGTGCACCCGCCGAAGTAAACCGTGCCAGTGTTTCGGAAGGAGATTCTTTAATGATCACATCTCGCTCACTACCAGAATTTAAAAGTTTAAAGCCCGCAAGAGTTGAAGCGCTCGAAAGCATTCCAACCAATACCAAAGCTTTCCAGTTTGTTTTCATATCCATCTGTTGGGGTTAGAATTTTAGTGAATGAATAACGTAAATAAGCCGGCAAAGTATTCCATTTATATACCCATTTAACATCTTTTAACAAAGGTATGAACCTGAAAATTCACTAAAATGTATTTGCCGGCACTAATTAATCCTATATACAGCAAAAAGGCGTTATTCATGACAAATAACGCCTTATACCTATATTAAATTTTAAGCAATCTCGATTTCACGTAATGGCTTTTCAATGGCTTCCTCGCGTTTAGGAAGTATAACGTTTAAAATACCATCCGCATAGCTGGCAGCAATTTTTTCGCCATCTACTGAATTTGGCAAATTGAACGTCCTTTGGAAAGAACTGTATTTAAACTCTCTGCGGGAATATTTCTCGTTGGTTTCTTCTTCTTTTTGTTCTTTCTGAGCCGAAATAGTTAATTGATTTTTTTCCAGGTTCAATTTAAAATCTGACTTTTGCAAGCCAGGTGCGGCTACTTCGATTCTAAAACCATCTTTATTTTCAATAACATTAACAGCTGGTACACTGCCTGTAGAAGCTGGTGCAAAAAATTCATTCATAGCTTCTTTTCCAAAAAATCCGTTGTACAACTTAGGATTTGCGAAGTGGGTTCTTACTAATGTGCTCATGGTTCTATAAGTTTTATTTTTCGTGATTTAAAGTTCAGTACCGTTACGGTATGCTAGGGTTTTTAAAACTTTTGTACCGATGAGAAATCTGAAAGAAAACACAGACAAAATGGCGCATTAATTAAATTAATAAATATTAAAGTGACATTATGGCTGAAACATGCCAATAATCAGACAATATTTTGATGATTCGACTTAAAGATGAGGTGAGATTTTGAATCGGTGAAAATTGAAAAATGCCATAGGCATGACCGACATTATAGCCATGGATTTCAATCCATGGAAAAGAGATTATTCAAGATTAAAATTGTAGGTACAGCCGATATTGTAGGCCATGAGTTAAGATCCGAAAAATCTATTTCAGTTCAAGCTGTTCACAGGCTTTTTCTGAAGCAGATTGTTCCGCTTTTTTCTTGGTAAAGCCATTTCCGACAGCAAATGGTAAGTCGTCAACCAGTATTTGGGAGATAAATTCGCGGTGATGGCGGGTTCCTCGCTCTTCAAGAATTTCGAAGCGGATTTCCTTTCCTTCCCGTTGTGCCCATTCGATGATAAGGCTTTTGAAGTTAATATTGTTTTGGATGATATCATCCAGATCGTAATGAGTCAGCAGTTTGCTGATGATAAATTTTCGTGTAAAACGAAATCCTTTATCCAGATAAATAGCGCCTACAAATGCTTCCAGGGCATCGCCATACATAGAAGACCTTGGTGACATACCACGGCGGTTCCCATCATACTCTATAAGACGATCCAGGCCAAGCTTGCGGGAAATTTGATTCAGCGATTCACGGTTAACAATCCGTGAACGGATCTCTGTAAGAAATCCTTCGTCTTTGTAGGGATATTTGGTAAATAAAAATTCGGCAACAACCATACCTAATACCGCATCGCCCAAATATTCAAGCCTTTCGTTTGATTCACGAAAACCCTTGATTGCAGTTTCACGGGAGGCAGATGTATGGCGGAATGCCAACTGGTAGACCCCCAGGTTAGAAGGGCGATCGCCAATGACATGCGCAATAGATTCCTTAAATTTCTTATCCTCAGGACTTCCGGTTCTAAATAAAGCGAGGATCGGTAAAAGAATTCGTTTTGCCAAAATCAATAAATTAATTATTCCTCGAACCTCTTGAAAATGACAGATGCATTGTGACCGCCAAAACCAAAAGTATTGCTTAGGGCTATATCGACTTTGCGTTTTTGTGCTGTATTAAAAGTTAGATTTAATCGTGGGTTAATTTCAGGATCATCCGTAAAATGATTTATTGTCGGCGGGATAATCTGATCCTGAATAGCCATAATACAAGCTGCTGCTTCAATCGCACCTGCACCACCAAGCAAATGCCCGGTCATGGACTTTGTTGAGCTTATGCTCATGTTGTAAGCATGTTCACCAAAGAATTTCTCAATGGCCTTAATTTCCTGCGGATCACCAATAGGCGTTGAAGTACCATGGGTGTTGATGTAATCAATATCCTTAGGCTGTAATCCGGCATTTTCAAGCGTATTTTTCATCACCATGTAGGCGCCGCGCCCTTCTGGGTGAGGAGCAGTAATGTGATAAGCATCGGAAGACATTCCTCCACCAATCATTTCCGCATAGATTTTAGCTCCGCGCGCTTTAGCATGCTCGTACTCTTCGAGAATTAAAGCAGCACCGCCTTCTCCCAAAACAAATCCATCACGATCCTTATCATAAGGACGGGAAGCTGTTTCCGGAGAGTCATTATTTTCTGACAATGCTTTCAAAGCATTAAATCCACCCACACCAGCATTGGTAATAGCAGCTTCAGAACCACCTGAAATACATACATTCATCATACCCAGACGGATATAATTGTATGCATCAATTAAAGCATTGGTTGCAGAAGCGCAAGCCGAAACTGTAATGAATGTCGGCCCGCGAAAACCGTAACGTATGGAGAGAACCCCGGACGCACTGTCAGCGATCATTTTTGGAATGAAGAACGGATTGAAACGTGGATTTCTTCCTCCGTCAGAGAAATTCAACATTTCATCTTCAAATGTTTTCAAACCACCAATGCCCGATCCCCAAATTACACCGGCTTTGTCGAGATCAAGTGTATCTGCGTCAAAGCCGGCGTCCTTCATTGCCTCATCAGTTGCAATAACGGCATACTGGGTAAACGGATCCATTTTACGAGCTTCCTGACGCGGAATGTAATCCTGTATGTCCAACCCTTTTACCTCACAGGCAAATCGGGTCCGAAACCGTTCGGCGTCAAACCTGGTTATAGGCGCAGCACCGCTTACGCCTGCAACTAAATTCTTCCAATAGGTAGGAACATCATTTCCAATAGGCGTCAATGCGCCCATACCGGTAATTACAACTCGCTTAAAACTCATAAAATAGGGACAGAAAAAGAAATGATACTGGAAATCGTAAGACTATTTTACGTTTTCTTCCAGATATGCAACAGCCTGACCAACTGTACCAATGTTCTCGGCTTGATCGTCTGGAATAGAAAGGTTGAATTCTTTCTCAAATTCCATGATCAATTCAACGGTATCTAGAGAGTCCGCTCCCAAGTCGTTCTGGAAGTTTGCTTCTGGCGTTACCTCCGACTCTTCTACGCCGAGTTTTTCGACGATAATTTGCTTAACTCTTTCTGCAATTGCTGACATTTTGTAAACACTTTTTGGTTAAAATCGCAACAAAGAAAGATATTCTACTTCACTTTGTCAACATTTTTTTAATAGCATTCAGAATAGCATCCACAAATTATAGGAAATAAAAGAAACAGAATATCAAATGCTTAACCTTATAAGTTCCACGAATACAACGAATCACATAGAGAAGATTGTAGATAACCGTACCTTTACAGAACTTTATTAATTTTTGATTATTCGTATTATGCTGTCAATTCCAAAACTAAAAAACACTGATTCTCCCCAATTTTTCCTCATGGCGGGCCCTTGTGCTATTGAGGGAAGAGATATGGCATTGCGTATTGCCGAACACATTGTAACACTGACAGACAGGCTTAAAATTCCCTATATTTTTAAAGGATCATACCGAAAAGCCAACCGTACCAAAGTGGATTCTTTTACAGGAATCGGGGATGAAAAGGCTTTGAAAATTTTACAGGAAATCAGCCAGACTTTTGGTATTCCGACCGTTACCGATATTCATGAATCACACGAAGCTGCTTTTGCTGCTGAATATGTGGATGTTTTACAGATCCCTGCTTTTTTATGCCGTCAGACTGAACTGATTGCTGCGGCGGCACGTACCGGTAAAGCAGTGAATGTAAAAAAAGGCCAGTTTCTTTCCGGGGCCTCCATGAAGTTTGCTGTTGAAAAAATAAATGATACCAATCCGGATTGCCAGGTTTTGTTAACGGATCGCGGAAATAGCTTCGGTTATGGCGAACTGATTGTGGATTACCGGAACCTGCCGGCTATGCGCGCCTTTGATGTACCGGTGATTATGGATTGTACGCATTCATTGCAGCAGCCAAATCAGGAATCAGGAGTAACCGGCGGTAAACCGAAATTAATTGAAACCATAGCAAAAGCAGCTATTGCTGTTGGAGCAGACGGCTTATTTATTGAAACACATTTTAATCCGGCAGAAGCAAAATCTGATGGAGCCAATATGCTCCCGCTTGACCAGCTTGAAGGTTTATTGGAAAGATTAGTACGTGTTAGAGAAGCCATTTTATAGATTGATGCTCTTTATAATATAGATTGCGGAGCTAAGCTCTGCAATCTCTTTATTAAACATTCTCTTATGAAAACACAGTTTACGCGTTGCATCTTTCTTTTAACTTTTGTTTGTCAGAGTTTATTTTCGGTTAATGTTTCAGCACAAGGAATAGATTCTGTTTATAATGACACGTTAATACAGAAAAAAGAAGAAAAACTCTGGCAGGTTCGGCCTATTGAGGCTGTTGCTCCTGTTTCTCTGGCTTTGGCTGCCTTTGTTACCCAGGGATCAATAAGCAGGCATTTTCAGTCACATATAATTCATCAGTATCCAAATTACAATTCCCGTAACCTGGATAATTATCTGCACTATCTGCCTGGAGTAGTGAGTTTAAGCCTGGGCGCATCTGGTGTAAAGGGAAAACATTCATTTGGTGATCAGCTGATACTGGCTCTTCTTTCCAACGTTATCGCACAAGGTGTCACGGGAAGCCTTAAATTAATTTCTCAATATCCACGTCCTAATGGAGAGGACAACCATTCTTTTCCATCCGGACATTCCAGTAATGCCTTCACCAATGCTACCATTTTACATGAAGAGTATGGACATCGGAGTGTATGGTACAGCGTTGGAGGCTACACCGCTGCAACCAGTGTGGGAGCAATGCGTGTTCTTAAAAATAAACACTGGATGGCAGACGTACTCATGGGAGCAGGTATTGGTATTGCTGCTACAAAAGTAGTTTACATCAGCTATCCATGGCTGAAACAAAAAGTTCGCAGAATCAGAAAAAAATAAATCCGGTTAAATATTTATTTTCTGATCCTGCTGACATAAGGTTGTCACAACGGCTGGTTTATTTTGACAAATTATTGATCAAAATAGATTTATGGAAATAAAGAAAATTTTCCCGATGCAGGTTTTGTGTTTTGAAACACAGACCACTCTCCAAGAAATGTTGCAGTACGTTCGTGTGGTTGCTCATAAAATGTATGCCATTGCGGTAAAGAACGAACTTGAAATTACCGGGCCGGTTTACTGGATTTATGAAGGAATGAATGGCAGCCCTGAAACTGTTTTTTCTTTAACCATTGCGTTACCCATTGCTTTTAGAAATAAAGAATTAAACCATTCAGATTTTAAACTGAAAAAGCTGGAAACCTTCCATTGCGCTTCCGAACAACATATGGGAGACTGGAACAAGTTAGGTGAAACGTACGATTGTCTTATTCCGGAAATCATTGCCAGTGATTTGACCATGAGCGGCCAAAATCGTGAAATTTACCTGAACATGGATTTTGAAAACCCGGAAGCTAATATTACTGAAATCCAGATAGGAATTACTGAGCCTTAATCATTATGTCATACTGCAGCTACGTCAACAACAATCCTTCTAAACTTCCGGATTACTTACTGCACAAACAGTATCATGATCATCAATACGGTTTTCAGATTGATGATGACGACGAGCTTTTTGGCAGATTCATTCTTGAAATAAATCAGGCAGGTTTAAGCTGGACTTTAATGCTGCGAAAACAGGAAGGTTTCCGCAAAGCTTATAGTAATTTCTCCATTGCAAAGATTGCCGCCTATACTGAAGAAGACCGGGAAAGATTACTTCTTGATCCCGGAATAATCCGTAACCGTTTAAAGATCAATGCAGCCATTGTCAACGCACAGAAAATTGTAGAATTAAAGAAGGAATATAGCTCCTTCAAAAACTGGCTTGATGCACATCATCCTTTGGAGCTGACAGACTGGCTAAAATTATTTAAGAAGAATTTTAAATTCGTTGGCGGTGAAATTGTAAATGAGTTCCTGATGAGCACCGGCTATTTGCCCGGTGCTCACAGTGAAGAATGTCCGATATATTTAAAACTGAAAGTAATTTAATTCCCCCGCTCCTCTTCCCAAACGGCCAGCGCCAATTTAATCTGCCCATAATCATATTTTTCATTCAGCTGTTCAAAAAGCGGTTTTAAAGGCTCGTCCCGGCGAATGCTCAGCTCCTCTGCGGCGTTTACAATAATGCGATACACTTTCGGATCGATCAGCGCTTTCAGATTAATCTCATGACCGTCTTCTTTTAATTTTACCAAATGAGAAATAATGGTAACCGGATTCAGATCGCGTTTTTCAGCAATTACTTTTAAAGAATAACCCGCCTTGAACAAATCCCAGGTTTCAATGTAAGTCATTCCCTTGGCAACACGTGTCCCCGGTTTTGTATTTTCTCTGGCGAAATCAACAATTTCTTTCATGAAAGTCTCTCCATAATTCCGGAAACGCTCTGTTCCAATGCCTGAAATCGCCTTCATCTGCGCTTCGGAAACGGGCCTTTTCTGTGCCATTTCGGATAAGGTAGCATCCGTGAAAACGACGTACGGAGGAACGCCCATCCGGTCTGCTATTTGCTTACGTAAAACTCTCAACCGTTCAAAAAGTGCATCCCGGATGATTTCCTGTTTGGGCTTTTCTTTCGGAAGCTGTGCTTCTTCTTTGGCTTTTCTTTCTGCTAACGGAATAAATCTTACCAACTCCACTTTTCTTTTTCCATATAAAACCTGGTTGCTGGCAGGATTTAATTTAAACGAATGCGCTTCATCGTAAGCAATATCCATTACGCCGGAATTTAAAAGCTGGCTGATGTATTCCGCCCATTCTTCGCCACGCAGATCATGCCCTACTCCAAACGTGGGAAGTTTATCATAACCATACTGCAAAATATTTTTATTCCGGCTTCCACGCAGAATATCGATCAGCATCCCCATCGCTACTTTTTCTTTTGTACGGGCAATTCCGGAAAGTGCTTTCTGTGCAATGATGGTTGCATCAAACCGGGATCTTGGATTCTGACAGACATCACAGTTTCCACAATCCTGATCGACAGCTTCATTAAAATAACTAAGCAAGATCCTTCTCCTGCAAATATCCGCTTCCGCATATTGTTTCATCCGGTTTAGCTTGGCATTCAGCAGTTCTTTCTGCTCTTCGGACTGCTCCGACTTCGCGATCATTTCCTGCCGTGTGATAATATCCATATAGCTGTAAAAAAGCACAGTATCTGATGGCGACCCGTCCCTTCCGGCACGTCCGATCTCCTGATAAAAACTTTCTACATTGGAAGGAAGATTATAATGAATGACCCAACGGACATTGGATTTGTCAATCCCCATTCCAAAGGCAATAGTCGCAACGATAATCTGAATATCGTCTTTTAGAAACTGCTCCTGAACGCGTGAACGTTTATCCGAAGGAAGTCCGGCGTGGTAAAACTCCGCCTGAAATCCAGCTTTTTGTAAACTTGTTGTGACTGTTTCCGTTCCTTTCCGGCTCAGACAATAAATGATTCCTGCCTGTCCGTTATGTTTATTTAAAAAACTCTGGATCTGCTGTATTCTTCCTCTTCCCGGCAATACATTCAAACTTAAATTAGGACGATCAAAACTGGCTACAAAAGTCTGAGCCTCTTCAATGCCAATCTGTTTTAAAATATCACGACGCGTTACACGATCGGCTGTGGCGGTTAAGGCAATGACCGGAACATGGGGAAAATATTTTTTCAGAGCGCTCAACTGACGGTATTCAGGACGAAAATCATGGCCCCATGAAGAAATACAATGTGACTCGTCAATAGCAAAAAGTGAAACATTCCACTCTCTTAAAAAATCAAAAGTATTTCCTGAAAAAAGCCGCTCGGGTGCAATGTATAATAATTTTAATTCCCCGATTTTTGCCCGCCACATTACCTGGTCCTGCTCAGCAGAAGAAATTGAAGAATTTAAATAGGCAGCATCTACACCATTTCCGCGAAGTGCCTCTACCTGATCTTTCATAAGAGCAATCAGCGGAGAAATAACGACCGTTAAACCTTTACTGATAATAGCCGGAATCTGGAAGCATACCGATTTCCCGCCGCCCGTTGGCATCAGTACCAGACAATCATTTCCGGCCATAACGGTATCAATGATTTCAGCCTGCTGCGGACGGAAAGAGTCATAGCCAAAATATTGCTTTAAAGCCTGTTCTTTATTAATTGACATGATGAAGTAATTTCGAAGGGTAAGCTTATGTGATCTGATTTAGAATTTATTTTCAGATCAGGTATATAATTTTTTAAACGAAAACATCGGCAAAAGTAATGATTCAAAACTGATACATGACCTGTGCTTTTAATTCACTTCGTTTTTTGCCTTGTATTTCATTAAGACCGGAACTGATTTCATCCAGTTTAGTATAACGTGTCTGAGACCAACGCAGCCAGATTTTCATCTTTTTTGATAAGGGGTAACGAAACATCAGATAATGTCTTGTTCCCTGGTCATAATAAGCTGGAAGTGAAAAAGCATACAGCATATCTTTCTCATAAACATACTGGCGGCTGTCATAATTATCCGTTTTGAAAAAGGCAATACGGGCACTCAGTTCCAGTCTGGAAAGCCGGTATGTAACATCCTGCACAAGCGTAAAACCTGAAGATTTAGATTTTCCTTCATACCGGAAATCACCGCCTTGCAGACGGGTGCGAACAGAAAAGCGCAATGGAACTTCATATTCAAAATTAATCATGGCCGTTCGCCGGATCGTTGTCAGTACCTGCGGAATGGGGAAAGAAGATTCAGGTTCATTATGCGCTTTATGTTTTTGATGAAATACCGCATACATATTTAACTTCTTACTAGGTTTCCAAAGTGCATGTAGAAAATAATCCTGTCCGTCGGAAGGTGCGTTGATCTGGTATTTCAGCCAGGGAAAATGAAAACGGTCATAAAACCCGCTGAACTGCCAGCGCCGGCTTGGTGAATACCGAAGTCCCCAGTAAGTCCCCTTTTCATTAATCGGGCGGGTTGCTTCGCTGATAGCACTGCCATATAAAGAATGAAAATTCCGATCGTAATGTCTTAATAAAAGTGTAAAATCGATGGTTCTGCCCAAACCTGCAATCAAGCCGCCGATACCTCCCACACCACCATTTTTTGAGCGTGCGCCTTCTCCGAAAAAATGTACATTCTGCCAGCGGTAATCTCCGTGAAAGCCAACTACCGTATTCTGGTTTCCCTGAAATTCAAATTTGTTATAGAGATCATCTTTTTTACGTAGTGCAGCGCTATAAAAAGTATTTAAAACGGTAATACCCAGTTGACCGCGCTGAGAAGGCAGCTTAAAAAGTGCGTGAAAACCCGCATTTTGTTCGCCAATTGCACCATGGTTTTGCCGTTCAGTTTGTGTTCGGTGGTAACCTGATATCTGTAAAGTAGAAACAGTCAGTTCATCCTGAATTTCTTCCGAGCCCGTAAGATTTCCATCCCGCCGGGTATAGGAATAAAATGCTGTAATATTCACTTGTTTATGGACTGCATACGTTGCCGCTGCACCACGGAAAAAACCAGCTTCCAAAACGGAAGTAAAGGGTCGTAAGCCCAGTGTACTTCGATAAGTTGTTCTGATTACTTCTGAGCCTTTTCCCAGTGAAAATCCTCCGGACATGACTAAACCTTGCCCGGCCTGCATCTGGTAATCACCGATAATCAGGTTTTTAAGTTTTCCCCTATTCATGATCTGCGCATGAAAAGAGGTAAAATCAGCACCAAAAATTTGTTTTCCGGGCTGCCAGCCCAATACTTCTCCGGCATCGTTTTCCATGGTAAACCCAAAACTATAGACACCTGCACGGGCAAAACGGTAGCGGACATTACCATATAAAGGTCTTCCCTGATAACGTGAAACGGACCTGCTGCTTGTGTCCAGGGCTGAAAACCCTTTTTGTTTTTCTAAAACACGGCCCGAGCGTAATAGTAAAAAATGCTGTGAAGGATTTTGGATTGATTCTTTGAGTAAAAGAAGTTTTGGCCGGACTATAACAAAAGGGATCAGTTTTCTGATTGTACTTAAATCAAAAGATGGAATGGCCTGCAATTCATAAAGAGAAAGAAACGGCCCAAGTTTTTGACGGTAATCAAAAAATGATTTGATCTGCGTTTCAGAGAGGATTAATGTAGCGGTTAGCTCATCTGCTGTAACAATGTTAAGATCCAGCGGATTCGTATATAGTTGAAACAAAGTTTCAAACAGACCTTCATTACCATTGTCCTCAGAAGCTATGGGCGCAAAATCCTGAATGAACTGATTGATGTCGATTTCCTCACGCGGAGGTTCCTGAGCAAAAATATTTTGGGAGTGAAAAAATATGCAAAAAAGTGTTAAAACACCTAACCGAAAAATCGCACATGAATGCCTGTATACTGGCTTCATGTGCGATTTTTCTATATTTTTTGTCATCCTTTACGGATTTGTGTTACATGATTAAAAGGCCTTCAGACTTAAATCAAGACTTTGTATCTGATGTGTTAAAGCACCGCTCGAAATGCCATCCACACCGGTTTCTGCAACGGCACGCAAGGTTTTCTCTGTTATATTTCCGGATGCTTCTGTTTCAAAACGGCCGTTGATGCGCTTTACTGCTTCACGCATATTTTCCAGTGAAAAATTGTCAAGCATGATAATATCAACCTGTCCGATGCGAAGCACTTCATCTACTTCGGCCAGATTACGTGTTTCTACTTCAATCTTTAAATTCTTTCCGGTTTCACTCAGATATTTACGTGCATTGGTAATGGCTGCTTCAATTCCACCGGCATAATCCACGTGGTTATCTTTCAGCATAATCATATCATAAAGCCCCATCCGGTGATTAACCGCTCCGCCAATCTTTGTCGCCATTTTCTCAAAAACACGGAAATTAGGTGTTGTTTTACGTGTATCCAGCAACTTCACAGGGAGCTCGCCAATGATATCAACCATTTTACGTGCGTATGTAGCAATTCCGCTCATGCGCTGCATAATGTTCAGCAAAAGCCTTTCTGCTTTCAGGATCAACTGTGCATTGCCTTCAATGGTCAGTACAATATCACCTACTTTTATATGTGTTCCGTCCTGAATTAGCACTTCAACTTTTGGTGCAGGATGACTGTACAAAGCCGTTGCTTCTTCCAGAATCACAAGCGCAACATCAACACCAGCCAGAATTCCTTCCTGCTTTACTAACAAACGAGCTTTTTTCGTAGCATTAGCCGGAACACTCGAAAGTGAAGAATGATCTCCGTCACCAATATCTTCAAGCAAGGCAAGCCGAATTAAATCGCGTACTATATTTGGGTTGGTTTCCATATTTTGAGTTGATCGTATTGAGTTTTTGTAAGTTCTGATATTGAATACCATCATGATCAGACCATAAGATTACAAGTATAACGCAACACCTTATGAATACGTTTTTATCATGATGAAGTCACAAATCAGAATGTCTGATTGCGGTAGGCCATGTTATACCGGATAGCAAAAGAAAAAATACGGGATTTGTCAGCCACATTTACATCCCTGGATTTCAAATTGCGATGTAAATACCGGGCATCAAGGAACAAATTATGTGCCAGCGAATACGAAAGACGTAAATCCGTATAGGAAGTTTTAGCTAACCATCCCTGCCCGATTTTATGTCCTAAATCTCTGTCACCCGGGATTACTGCAGTACGTGTATCATAGTCCAGCAATGGATTACCTCCATAATTAGTCGTTGACCCCAGTTGGTCTTTCCCTTGTTTAGCCCACATCTGTGTACCATAAATGGAAAGTCTCGGAGTTACTTTATAACGAACAATTCCAAGTAATTCCTTAAAATTAGCACCCAATGGATGCGCGAGAGACTGGCTGTAATGCACATAATTTCTTCCTCCGTCTTTATGCGAATAGACATAAGGCCTGACAATATTATGTTCCAGCTGCAAATCCAAGTTAGGAATTCCAAAGGCATCAATATATTTTCCGCCTAACTGGAAACTATATTTATTCGTCCAGGAGCCATCACCGTTGAACATGTGCTTGGTTAAAAATTCATCCAGAACAAACTGACTGTAAATCGATCCTTTTTTTCCTATCAGCCATTTAAAATCAAAACCCAGCATGGCATTATCCTCGCTCCCGATATAGGATTCCACATAGCGGTAAAAAATAATAGGATTCAGATAATTCAGATCATATCCGCCGCTGGTAGAGTCCCTGCTAAAAACTTCTGCTTCAAAAACTCCGATATTGATACGATCTGTTAAATTGACACTTAAATGATGTATTGCTGCAAATTTTTTAGCGGATAAAAGATCTTTGCTGCTTCCTTCCTGATTATTAATCATACTCGTCCACAGATTGGTATAATGAAAGCGGCCAAGCTGCGTATCAACTCTCAAAAACAGATAAGGACTGCTATTATCAGACAATAGCAAAGAACGAAACCCACTGCCAAAAACATTTACATCGTGACCGAATTTGACATTGATACTTTTTAAAGGTTTGAATGTGATATACCCTCTTCCCGAAAAAAAATCGACGCCTTTATAATATTCGGTACCTTTTTCCTTTAAAATTCCCTTAACCAGCCCTTCCCCCGGGAAATTATACATGGCGGCATAGTCCGTAACGTATTTTGGAAACACACCTTGATTATCACTGATGTAAGTATAAAAACCTAACTTTTCGTTGATCATACCACGGATCTCCACACCACGGCTGGTAAGCCACAGCGGAGAGTCTACGTTTTTGTCACTGCCAATAAAATTGTTGGTTGTAAAATTTAAATGCAGATCAAAATCCTTATCGTGATAACTGTAAAAATCGGCCGGGTGTTGCCAGAATCTTCTTTGTCCGTTGTTTTGTATTCCTTTAAAAAGCCTGATTCTGTTGCCCGGATCAAGGCGTGAAAGTTTGGATGACCTGGCTGAATCTGTGGAAACAAAATCTTTGGTCCATTCCCAGCTATCTTCCCTCAAATAATCAATCGTTTGCCAGTCACGCTCAGTAAGTGATACATTTCCTTCTTTTAATATCGAATCCGTCAGTGCAACGATTGCCTTTCTCTCAAATGGTTTTACATTTGAATGAAATCCTTCTGTAAATTTCCCCCGCTTGATTTCCAACCTGTCAATTAAATGATAATAGTCATCGTTTAAAGGAACAAAAGCACTCTGAGCACGGACATAGGAGGAAGTAATTAATATAAAAAAAATATATAATAAGAACTTGTCGAAGTGTTGGTTCATAGATAAATATTTCTATTATGCGGGTAAAATAGGCACCAGTGCAACTAATTTGAATGAAAGTGTCAAATTTCGTCAATCAAATTGTAATATCTTGTATCGAATAGGTTAAATTAAGATTGAAGCTATGTTTTTACTGTCTCAGAAACCTTCTATTGTTGATCATTTCATTGCCGAGTTACGTGATGCAAACATCCAGAAAGACCGGATGAGATTCCGCCGTAACATCGAACGTATTGGAGAGTTACTCGCTTATGAAATTTCAAAATCCCTTACGTACCGGTCAACTTCTGTAGAAACACCGTTGGGAAAAGCACCTTCAAGATCTTTACTTCAGCCTATTGTACTTGCCCCGATTTTGCGTGCAGGACTGCCTTTGCATCAGGGATTTCTTAATATTTTTGATCAGGCAGATAATGCGTTTGTTGGTGCTTATCGTGGTCATAACCTTAAAGATGATGAATTTGAGGTTGAAATGGACTATATCACAAGTCCGGATCTGAGCGGTAAAACATTAATTCTGATTGATCCGATGCTGGCAACCGGCCGTTCACTGGAAAAAGTTTACCATGCACTTTTACGTTTTGGAATACCGGCACAAACACATATCGCTTCAGTAATAGCCAGTCCGGAAGGCGTTGACTTTTTACAAAAAAGGGTTCCACAATGCAGGCTTTGGCTGGGTACAATGGATGAGCGTCTAAACGAACAGTATTATATTGTACCAGGTTTGGGAGATGCCGGCGACCTTGCTTTCGGGTCAAAATAAAATTTTTAGATATTCAATATTTGATTAAAAAATCCGGTACTATGACGAAAACATAATACCGGATTTTTTTAATTTAATAATTCATCAAAAGTAATGGAGACATAATACATGGCTCCTACCGACGGATTAGCCCAGCCCGTTGTATACAATTTTCCGGTTAAGTTTGTCCCGCCGATTTTTATAATTGATTTTATTGAAGAAACTTTTTTGCTGACCTGAGCATCCAGTGTGGAATATGCAGGAATATATGTTTTCCGCTGTACGTTTGCCGCTATACTTGCTACTGCTGCCTGCCAGATCATACCAGACTGATGACGGAATGTGACACCAAAACCCCAGCCGCTACGCTTGATATTTTTATTTGAAAATCCAACGTTAAAACGATATTTCGGAGAATTGAAAAACGTGACAAACGAAGGATCATTTCTTTGCAGCTCTGCATTGTTATTTAAAATGTTCTGAGTGAGGTTTCCATTAAAAGCATATCCTTTTCCAAGTATATAATCAAGCCCTATGCCCCAGCCTGAATTCTTTATCGTTTGTGTTGCGTTGACTGGCATACTATAAACATTTATTTTTGAGGCATCCAGCAGATCGGTTAATGGGCCATTAGGATCTTTTTTCTGTAAAAGTACGGTTGCCCCATCAAACGATAAAAAACGGTTATAGTAATAAAACGCATCAATATAAAGCTTGTTATCGACAACTCCCTTATAACCAACCTCATAAGTCTGAACACGTTCGGGCTGCCATTCACGAAATTTATAAGGCTTCAAGCTTCCGTCCTGCAAGGAAGCTTGTGTAACCGTGCTTTGTCTGTACACAGCATTGGTTTCCATATTGTATTTTTGACGGAATAGAGGTAATCCGCCGATAAGCCTTACACTTGGCGTGAGCAAATTAATATACTGATTCTGCGTAGTTGGAATCCGGAAGCCCCGCTGAAAAGATGCGCGGAAATTATGATTTTTGGCTATCGTATAAACACCGGAAATACGCGGGCTGAACTGCCCTTTAAAATTTTCGTTTTTATCGTACCGCATGGAAGCAGTTAGTTTAAAAACGTCGTCAAAGTTTTTAGATGCCTGTGTATACGCTCCATATTCACGGATATCAAATTCCTTTCCCGTTGTAGTGCCGTCCTGAGTTTCAAATATCGTTCCTCCAGAATTAAGGTCGTATACACGATAGTTCGCTCCACCAATAAGTTCTATTACTTTCGGATCAATCAGCTTGCTGAAATTATACATTCCTTCTGTATGGTATAAATTTGATCTATCCAGAAACCGGGCTCCATTAGGAATCGGTTTGGTTTTGATATCAGCAACAGTGGATTCGAATTGTGTACCGCCTGGCAGATACTGCTGATTTGCAGTTGCAAGTCCCGGAGCAAGTGCATTGGTCAGCCATTGTGTACTGTTGGCACCGGCATAAGCATTGGCTGCTGCGGAAGCTCCCTGAATAGCCTGCTGCTGAGATAACCCGCTGGCAAGACCGGCCTGATAGGCCTGAAGTAATGCGCCTCCATATTGTGTCAAAGCAGTATTTAAAAATGAAGGCAAGCCTATCCCCAGAGCCGTTTGCAAATAATTCTGGCTAACCAGACTTCCCAAAACACCCGTGGCATAAGCATCACCCGAATTTTCTCTGGTCATATAAGCCCGGACGAAAAAGTTACTCCCTTTCAGTTCTGCTTTATATTGACCAATGGAAAAATTCTGAATGTTGTAACGATCTGCTCCGGTATATACCGCCGAGCCCTTGCCCCAGTTGGCCTGCAAAATCGCTTCAACATTGTCATTCAAACGGTAATGCAACGAGGCATTCAGTTTCAAACTTTTAGCCGGATATTTAGTAAGTGTATTTTCGGCATAGCCTGGTGCACTAATGTAATATTGCGGTACAACCTGGCTAAAAATAGAACGTGCAATGTCAATCTGTTGTGCCGGGGTTTGTCCTCCCAGTAGCTGAGGAAGCGTCAGGTTACCTGCCAGTGGAATCTGAGTTGCATAGATTGCACCTAATGCAGCCGAAGTGCCATTTGTTCCATTACCCGGAATTCCGTTGCCATACAGCACATTGTATACATTAGCACCTACATCACCCATCCAGTTGACACCATCATAAGTTGGGTTTTGCAGCACATTATTTTTGTTATTTTCCAGGTTTGCAGTATTGGTAAAACTTTGATCGCGGTAATCCGTTGCCTGCCAGTCTTTTGCAGTTAAGTAAGATGCATTTACTTTAAATGCCAGACGATTGCTGAATGCTTTGGCATAACGAATACCAAAATCGTAAAAGGGCGTATTGGTTTTAGTACGATTAGAAGCGCTCATCACTCCTGTTTTACCATACGCACTCAGCCCCTGATAGGTGAAAGGGGATTTACTGTTCATCAAAATAATTCCATTGATTGCATTAGGTCCATAGAGTGCTGAAGCTGCTCCCGGCAATATTTCGACACTTTCAACATCAAGCTCCGGAATTCCGGCTACGTTGCCTACCGGAAAGTTAAGCCCTGGAGCCTGATTGTCCATTCCATCGATCAGCTGCACCACACGTGTATTTCCATTAGCACCAAATCCACGCGTACTTACCGATTTAAAAGTAAGTGACTGCGTATTCATTTCTATACCTTTCAAATTCTGAAGTGCGTCGTAAAAAGATACTTGCGGTGTTTCCCGGATGGTTCTGATATCAATTTTTTCAATGGAAACCGCAGACCGCATGACACTTTCCTCCACACGTGAAGCAGAAACAACCAACTCTTTTCCTAAAATAGCCTGTTCGGTCAGTTTGACATCAATGTGCGACATTCCACTGGTAACATTGATTTCCTGTGTTTCAAACCCTACCGAGGAAACGGAAATTGTAAAGGGAGGAAGGGAAGTAGTCACCAGATTAAACTTTCCATCAGTACCGGTAATGGTACCCATTATTTTACCTTTTACCTGAATGCTAACACCTGTTAAAGGCTCGTTTGTTGAAGCTTCAATTACTTTTCCGGTAATATTTGTTTGTGAAAAGGCAAGGGTCCAACAAAATAAAAGGGCTGTGGCAAAACATGCTATCTTTCTTGTAAATAGTCTCTTCATAGTATTAGCATGTTAATTTGAGATAAAGAAATGAAGCAATGTATATCATTTTAATTCTATTTATTCTCTATAATGTTAGATATCTGAAAATAGCTTTTATCCAATGACAAAAGTAACTGCATTAGCGATTTTTTATGTTAAGAATTAATCAGCATTGGCAACATCGGTTGTTTATCCTTAGCTTTACCGCATTAAAAATGCTATACAATAACTTTACACTTCGAAAATGCAAGAAACATTTGTAATCATCATGGCGGGAGGAGTTGGCACACGTTTCTGGCCATTTAGCCGTACAGATTTCCCAAAGCAGTTTCATGATGTACTAGGTACCGGAAAAACGCTTTTACAGCAAACGGTTGAACGCTTTGAAGGCGTTTGTCCTCCTGAGAATATATACATTGTAAGTAGTCTGGAATATAAAAACATCATTAAGGAGCAGGTCCCGGTTTTATCAGAAGATCAAATCCTTCTGGAACCTCACCGCAGAAATACAGCACCTTGTATAGCATATGCCTGTTACAAAATTGCATCACGCAACCCGGATGCCAACATTATTGTAGCTCCTGCAGACCATATTATTTTAAAAGAAGAAACTTTTAAAGATACCATCCGAATAGCCTTAGGAGCCACCAGAAATGAAAATATTCTGGTAACGCTGGGTATTCAGCCAACGCGGCCTGATACAGGTTATGGCTATATCCAATATATTCCGGATAAGTTGACGGTGAAAAAAGTAAAATCTTTTACCGAAAAACCACACTTAGAACTGGCTGAACAGTTTCTTGACAGTGGTGATTTTGTTTGGAATGCCGGTATTTTTGTATGGAATGTACAAGCGTTCAAACGTGCTCTGGAAGCATATCAACCGGATATTGCTGAAATTTTTGAAAGCGGTGACCCGCATTACTACCAGGAATCAGAAGATTCTTTTATCCAGATGGCTTATTCGCAATGCGGAAGTATTTCCATTGATAACGGCATTATGGAAAAAGCGAATAACGTGCATGTCGTATTAAGCAGCTTTGGCTGGTCGGATCTGGGTACCTGGAAATCGCTGTATGAGGTTTCTGAAAAAGATGAATTCCAAAATGTAACTGAAGGAAATCTTATCCTGCATAATACAACGGATTGTATCATCAAGACACCTCAGGAAAAATTGGTTGTTATTAATGGTTTGGACGGATTCATCGTCGCAGAATATGACGGCGTATTATTAATCTGCAAAAAAGATGAAGAACAAAAAGTAAAAGAATTTGTAGCCCAGGCAAAGGAGCTTCACACCAAATATGTTTAAACGCAGTGTTAACGGCTCCGCTTTTTCATTTTAATATAAGTTACCATTTTAGCTATCGTATCTTTGCAAAAAAATGAGAAACACACTGAAATGAAAATCATATTAATGACGCTGGCTACCCTTTTAATGGTTGCTGCTTCCTGTAAAAAATCGGACGATCCAACACTTCCGTTTACAGAAAGGCAAATCGATTTAACCACTCATAAACTCGCATCTTTCTCTGGATTCAAAAATTCCAAGTATTTAGTTGTTTTTGAATCCGGAGCAGGCAACGACCATACTGTATGGACTAACAAAGGCGTTGCTACCCAAATAAACAGCAACTTTGATGTGCTCATGTATGACCGCGCAGGTTATGGAAAATCCGAGAATGGCCCAACGCCAAGAAATATTGACCGGTTAAGAAGCGAATTGGAAATCGTAATCAATAAGTTTTCAAACGGACGAAAAGTTATATTAATCGGACATTCATTGGGCGGTTTGATCATTAGAGACTATGCGATTAAAAACCCACTGAAAACTGCAGCTTTATTATTTGTTGACCCGTCGCATGAATTTTATAACAAGCCCTCTCAGGCTGATGAAGATCTGCTCTATGAGACTGCCAAAAACGCCGGTGGTGCCAATTCTGGAGTCGCACTTGAAATCAGGGAGTTTATTGAAGACTTAAAATACACCAGCACATTACCATCTTTGCCAAATGTCCCGGTAATCGTGCTAACAAGCATGAAAATGGATGATAGCCATTCGCAGTCAGATAAACAAACCTTTTATGATGCACATGAATTATTGAAAAATGGTGTAACTGATTTCACACATATCACTACCACAAAATCAGGACATTTTATTATGCTTGACGAACCAACCCTGGTAATTGACAATTTCAATCTGTTGATTTCAAAATTGCCATAAAAATCGGCTTCCCGAATTATTCACCAGTAAAAATTCCCAGAACTCCGCGCTAAACACCCATAACTCTGCGTTTAAACACCCTACCGATTTATTTCGAAGAAGCGAACGTCTGCTTTTACTTTTTCCAGAATTTTCTGTGACCGTTCCGGTCTGGCGTCCGTGATAAAAACCTGTCCCAAAAAACCATCATCAATCAACTCGATCAATTTGTTAATCCGCCTGTCGTCCAGTTTATCAAAAATGTCATCCAGTAAAAGGATCGGCGTTTTTTCTTTTTCAATTTTCAGTAATTCAAACTGAGCCAGTTTTAGCGCAATAACAAAAGATTTCTGCTGCCCTTGTGAACCGAATTTTTTTAGCGTGATACCATCGATTTCAAAGACATATTCATCCTTATGTATGCCCTTTCCGGTTCGTTGTGCATGCAAATCACGGGAACGGTTTTTCCTGAATTCCTGTGCAAAATCTCCCGAAGCGACTTCACTTTCATATAAAACATCAACCTGCTCTTTACCGCTGCTTAAAAATTCATAATATTTCCGAAACAAAGGAAGAAAGCGATCCATGAACGTGCGGCGATGTTCGTAAATCCGGATGGCTAAAATAATCAAAGGTTCATTGTAAGTGTCCAGCAGATCTTCATCCAGATAATTTCGTTCAGCAAAAAGTTTGAGCAGACCATTTCGCTGGGTCAGTATCTTATTGTACTGTAAAAAATCATTCAGATACTCCGGAGTAGCCTGCGCCAAGACACCATCAAAAAATCTTCTTCGTTCTTCACTTCCATCACGGATCAGATCTGTATCGTTGGGTGCTATTAAAACAAGAGGGAAAAGTCCGATATGGTCACTGAGTCTTTCGTAATTTTTTTTGTCAGCCATGAAAATTTTGCGCTGGCCACGCTGAAAACTGCATGTGATCTGAATATTTTTATCAGAATCATTAAAAATTCCGTCCAGTATAAAAAAATCCTCTGCATGACGAATGCCTAGTGCATCCTGGTTATGAAAGGCACTTTTTGTCAGCGTCAGGAAGTAAATAGCGTCCAAAAGGTTTGTTTTCCCACTTCCATTTTCTCCGACAAGACAATTTACACGCTCTCCAAACGTAAAACCTCTCTCTTCATAGCTCTTAAAGTACGTAAGATGGAGTTTTTCTAACCACATGAACTTCTTTGTTATATAGTTTATGCTTATTTTCGCAAATCATTTGCGTCGTTTACCGGCAAAAACAGATCTTGTTCAAACCACTAACTTTAAGACAAAGTTCTGTCTTTATAAACGAGAACCAAATACATGGCCACCGTTACTGAAAAAAACAAAGCATCAGCTCCCAAATTACAGCATTCGAAAGAACGCTATATGTTCTGGTTCGAGAACATGTTATTGCAACGCAGGTTTGAAGAAAAGGCTGGCCAGCTTTACGGTCAGCAGAAAATCCGCGGTTTTTGTCACCTTTATATTGGTCAGGAAGCATGTTCCTCGGGAGCTGCCACTGCGCTGACAAAAGGAGATAAATACATCACTGCTTACCGGGATCACGGTATTCCTTTGGCTCTGGGAACAGATCCAAAAGCGATTATGGCTGAACTTTACGGAAAGAAAACAGGAACAACTAAAGGAAAAGGCGGTTCTATGCACATTTTCGATAAAGAGAATGGCTTTGTCGGAGGACATGGTATCGTTGGTGCACAAATTCCTTTGGGAGCAGGTATTGCCTTTGCTGAAAAGTATAACAAAACAGGTAAACTTTGCATCTGCTACTTTGGGGATGGAGCGATTCGCCAGGGTGCATTTCATGAAGCGCTGAATATGGCGATGACATGGAAACTACCTGTTATTTTCGTTGTTGAAAACAATGGTTATGCGATGGGAACTTCCGTAGCACGTTCATCCAATGTTACAGAACTTTACACCTTGGGAGAAGCTTACGATATTCCTTCGGAGCCTGTTGACGGAATGAGTGTTGAAGCGATTCACGAAGCTGTTTCCCGTGCCGCAGAACGTGCACGTAAAGGTGACGGACCCACTTTCCTTGAATTCCGTACGTATCGCTACCGTGGACATTCCATGTCTGATCCTCAGAAATACCGTTCGAAAGAAGAGGTCGAGGAATACAAACATCGTGATCCGATCGAGCAGATCAGAGCTGTAATTCTGGATAACAACCTTGCCACAGCAGAAGATCTTGAAGCGATTGATAAAAAAGTAAAAGAAATCGTAGCAGAATCGGTTCAGTTTGCAGAAGATTCGGATTTCCCGGATGCATCAGAAGCCTACACAGATGTTTACGCTGAAAATGACTATCCATTCATCATGGACTAAGTCTTAATTATAAGTTTATAAAAAAACCCGTCGAAATAATCCGGCGGGTTTTTTGAGTAATTTCGACTTCAAAAAGATCGCAATGTTCCTTTTCCCCGTATATAGTGATCAATCCCTAAAAATTGTATGCCCTTAGATCAAGAATTAGAGCACGAAGAAGAAGATGGTGCAGGTGAGATGTCGTTTATCGGACATCTTGAAGAATTAAGATGGCACGTTATCCGTGCAGTTGGATCTATATTGGTTTTTGCCATTATTGCTTACATATACATTAAAGAAATATACCGTTACGTCATTCTTGCTCCGGCAAAGCCTGATTTCTGGACTTACAAAATGATGTGTAAATTATCCGTAATCGTTGGTTACGAAGATCTTTGCATAAAATCACTTGATTTCAAAATTCAGAGTATTGGTGTGGGAGATCAGTTTACAATGGGATTAACATCCTCTATCATCGTTGGGTTAATCTTTGCTTTTCCTTATGCATTCTGGGAAATATGGCGGTTTATCAAACCGGGCCTTAAAGCTTCCGAGCGGAAATCAGCACGCGGCGCTGTATTTTTTGTAACGCTGTTATTTTTCTCAGGTGTACTGTTTGGATATTTTGTAGTTACCCCCTTAGCGATCAACTTTTTAGCGAATTATAAATTGGATGAGTCCATTGCCAATGAATTCAACATTTCCTCTTATATTTCAACAGTAGCCACGTTAACATTGGCTTGCGGTATTGCATTCCAGTTACCGATTGTTGTTTTTGTGTTATCAAAAGTAGGCATATTGACGCCAAGTTTTATGCGTGAATATCGTAAACATGCTATGATCGTTATTCTGATCGTAGCGGCCATTATTACGCCATCACCGGATATTTATAGCCAGATTCTGGTAGCTATTCCACTGCTTATGCTTTACGAAATCAGTATTTTTGTTTCGGCAAAAATTGCCAGAGAAAAGCTGCGTGAAGAACAGGCATTGCAAGGACCCTTACAATAGCCCGGAGCCTTAACTGAAAAGAAGAAATTTTAATACTTTTTACAGACCTCGGCCAATCGGTCGAGGTCTTCTTTTTGATGTGCTGCGCTGATTACTAATCGCGTTACAGGCGGATCTGTCGGCTGAGGATACGAGAAGCATGATGCAAAAATTTCGTTTTGTTCCAAAAAATCAAAAAGCCTGCTATCCATGCTGCAGAAAACAGGATAGTCTGGTATGAAGACAAAATGGTTTATTTTGCTCAATTGTATTGTTACATATTCAACATTTTCCATCAGCTTATGATGTGCAGCTACATAAGCATCTGTTTCCAGAAGCCTTTTAAAAGCAAAAATATAAGATGGGGCAATCGGAGAAGCACCTGCAAAAAACGGACTTTTCCGGATTTTTTCAAGGATATGAGCGTCTCCCAGAATAGCACCGCCCGGGATTCCTAATGCTTTATTTAATGAAGAAGAAACAAGCAGCTTAACCTGCTGTATAGCAGAAAGTTCTCTAAAAACTCCACTCCCATTGGTACCCAGAACACCAAAGCCATGAGAATCATCAACAACCAGATATACTTCCCGATAAAATGGAAGCGACTTGAAGATGGAAAAATCAAAATTTTCCACAAAGGGTGAGCCGACCGAATCTGAACAGATGATGTGAATATGATCCGGACGGCTTTCCTCAATTGTTGTAATTACATTTTTCGCCCAATCTTCCCAGCTTAAATTTGAGGAAATATATTCTGCTCCCCATAGTGCAGGATGAACTCGCGGCGCGTAATGATAACAGACATTAGTAAAATGAGAATTTTTGCTTTGCAGGTCAGAGAAGATAATTTGTGGCAGTTCTTTCATCAATAACTGCCCGGCCCACATGCCCGACGACGTTGTTAATGCCGCAGGAGCTCCGGAAAAATTTGCCAGTGCAGTTTCTGCTTCTTCATAGATTTCGAGCCTCAGGCTATTATTTCTTGAACTACCAAAATGTGTTCCGTATTTTGAAATTCCTTCTTCCAAATAAGCTAGAAACCCTTCATGACGACCCATGCCGAGGTAATCTGTTCCGCTAAAATAAAGATATTCTTTTCCATCGTTTAGTAATACCTTTCGGCCGGGCAAATGACTGGTTGGATAAATTTTCATATTAATACTGCCCCGGTTCCATTTTCAGAAGCATAAATCACTTTTCCAAAATCGAAAGTCACACCTTTCGCCGGATCGTTTTTGATTAACAGCGAACCGTCCATATCGACGTAGTCCAGCAAAGGAAGTAGATGGCCGATCGCTGAAATACCCACACTGGATTCCGTCATGCAACCTACCATTGTTTTCATACCCAAACTTTTCGCTTCGGCAATCATTCGTTTTGCAGAAGTTAAACCACCGCATTTAGTCAGTTTGATATTAACCCCGTGAAAAAGACCTTGACATTTTATTACGTCACTTTCAAGAATACAGCTTTCATCTGCAATAACCGGCAGCTGGCTTTGAGCAAAAACCAATTTCATTCCGTCAGTATCCTCTGCAGGAAGTGGCTGCTCAATAAATTCAACACCCAGTTTTTTTAACTCCCCTGAAAAGCGGATGGCTTGTTCCGCCGTCCAGGCACAGTTTGCATCGACACGAAAAGCGGCAGTTGTATGGGCACGTAATTCTCTAACAATCCGGAGATCGTCATCTGTACCCAGTTTAATTTTATAAATCGGCCAGGGAAGTTCCTGCATTTTTGACACCATTTTTTCAACAGTATCAATACCAATCGTAAAATTTGTCAGTGGATTGTGATCAATGGACAAGCCCCAGCTTTCATATAATTTCCGGCCATTTTTCTTGGAAAACAAATCATGAGCTGCTTCATCCAGGGCACATTGTGCAAAAGAATTTGTTGAAAGGTATGGATTAACCTTTGCCCATAATGCTTCGGGAGAGGTTAGCTGATCTTCTTCAATTACTGATCGGATACTTTCCAGAGAAGCAATCATTTTATCAATTGTGACCCCGTAGTAAGGGTTTGAAGTTGCCTCACCAAAACCGCTAAATTTTCCGTCTTTCAGCTCAACAATCAATGTTTGCTGCATATCACGGGAGTCGTGAGCAATGGTAAAAGTATGTTTTAGTTCAAGGTCAAAGGAGTGAAATATAAGCTGCATAGATTCTTAAATTGAGGTCAGAACAGGTATTAAACTTAATTTCTCATATCAAGCCCCCATGACAATTTACTTCGCAGGGTATCTAAAAAACTATCGTCACGCATCTTAATCAAACGTGCTGTAAAATCTGCCTTACTGACTGTCAGTTCGGTAACCTCATCTACAACCCTGGAACGGGAATCCATAGAAACAAGAAAATTATTGCTACGGCTCTTTACTTCCAGTCTGATCACCGACGAATCTTCAACAACCAGCGGACGGACATTCAAATTATGCGGGCTAACCGGTGTAATAATAAAATTCTGAGAATGCGGCACAAGAACAGGTCCACCGCAGCTTAGGGAATACCCTGTTGATCCGGTCGGTGTAGAAATGATTAACCCGTCTGCCCAGTAAGAATTTAGAAACTCATCATTCAGATAGGTGTGAATGGTAATCATGGAAGCTGTATCAGTCTTCGTGATTGTAAAGTCATTCAGTCCAAAATTTCTTCCTTCAAACAAATCAATATTGGATTCAACTTTTACAAGCGTTCTTTCATCAATTTTGTATTGATTATTTTCCAATGCTTCAATCATATCTGAAATCCGCTCTGGTGATACCGTGGCCAGAAAACCTAAACGGCCTACATTGATACCTATAACAGGAATACGTCTTTTACCTACATGAGAAATTGTTTCCAGCAAAGTTCCGTCTCCGCCCATGCTGGCAACAAGCCTGGCATCACATAATTCATCCGGGTTTTCATAAACCATGTATGAAAAATGTTGAACACCCTGACTATCCAGAAAGGATCGAAACGTTCTGGAAAGCTGAACGTCAATTTTACGACGGGCCAACTCGCTGAACATAGATTCTATAAACGGGCGAGCAGCCTCAGTAAAGTTGCGTCCGTGAATTGCTATTTTCATGAAAGAAAAAGTATGTGATCCTTTTAGTCCGCAAGATACGGGACAAAATGCCGATTGGCAATGTACTTTCCGGAGAAATTATGTAGCTAAATAGCGAAGTAACATGTCAAGCCGCTCCTGATCTACACTTTCGATCGGATCGTTGGCATGTGCTTCTTCAATGTCGTATCCAAAACGCTCCAGTGTAGCAATAATTGGTGTAATATTGGTACGGTTTAACTTCAAAGTCAGCAGCGAAGGATCTGCCGGATGAAGTGTTTCACTGGAAGAATAATAGCTACTTAAAATTTTTGTACCATTCGATTCAATCAGGCGGCTGATTTCAGAAAGAGAATAATCCCGTTCTGCTATTTTTAAAACCAGCACAGCGCCTTTTTCCTGAATTCCCAGTCCGCCTGCAAACTGTTCGATAAGATCTCTTACCAGAACAGTACCCGAAATATTTTTATTTTCATGAACAACAGGAACAATGTCCAGTGAAAACTGGGTAACTAGCCGCAGCAACTCATAAGGATGATTGTCTTCAGTAGCGAAAACATCTTCATGCTGAATAATAATTCGGGAAAGTGGCTGATCCGTATCAGCAATGTCAAAAAGGATATCTTCGGACACAATTCCTCTATATAAACCGGAATCGGCCACGACAAGCTGCCGAGTGCGAAACTCGTCCATCCAGTCCAATGCCGTACCTACCGTATCGGTAAGTTTCAGTATTGGTATCATAGGATTAATTAACGTAGCAGCTAGCATATTTGAAAGTGTGTTTTTATCGAATCTATGAAAAAACTAAATACCTGTCAACTTTAAAACAAAAGATTATTCTTTAAAATAAAAAAGAGCCTTAAAGGCTCTTTAAAAAATGACTATTCCACCGGAACCGAAGCATGTTTTTCTAAAAAGCTTTCTACTATAACATTAAATTTGCCGGGATGTTCCATCATTGGCGCATGACAGCATTTATCTATAAAGTGCAACTCAGAGCCGGCAATTAAACGATTAAATTCATAGCCAACATGCGGCGGTGTAATCGTGTCATTAAGTCCCCAGACAAGCAAAGTAGGAACCTTAATCTTATGCAAGTCCTTGGCAAGATTGTGACGCTGTGCTGACTTGGCAATGCCCACAATACTCATACATTTTGGAATGCTTGATGTAGTTTCAAAAACCTCATCAATCAAATCCTTTGTTGCAACTTTGGGATCATAAAACGTGTAAGCTACACGCTCGCGTATATATTCGTAGCTTCCTCTTTTTGGAAAAGATCCGCCCATTGAATTTTCAAAAAGTCCTGAGCTACCTGTAAGTACCAGACGCGTAACATTTTCCTGATTTTTCAGGGTATACAATAATCCGATATGCCCCCCCAGCGAATTTCCAAGAACATTTAAATTGGTCAGATTTTTAAATGCAATAAATCCTTCAAGAAATTCCAGAAGTGCATCCAGGCCAGCCTCACGAGGCGGAAGCTCATAGATAGGCAGCAATGGAATAAGCACACGGTACCGATCTGAAAAACACTCGATAATCCCGTCCCAGTTACTTAAAGCACCGAAGAGCCCATGCAACAGCAATAATACTTCACCCTTTCCTTCGTCGATGAATTGAAACTTGCCCTCTGCATGTACCTTATATTTCATTCTGTTATTAAAGGTTATTATGTATTGACAATTTTTTTAAAATCGAAAAAGTTCAACTATTTCTCTCAAAAAATATATTAAAAAAACAACAGTGCTTTTTCGTTATTACACAAAACTAGTTCTTTTTTTCAGATTGTCCGAAGCTGCAAGACAATTAATATCATTTTATTTTCTTGTAAATATTATATTAATTAATCAATATTAATACAATTAACATAGAAAGGTGCAATTTAGTATAATAGTTCCCTGAAAAATATTACCATCAGATTGATCTTCAACTTTGCAGGTAAATTTTACTTACAGTTGCCTTTTTGTTTATGACTAATAATTAGAAAGATCTTCCGTAAATAAAGTACGTGCCGGAAGCGATATGGCACAATTTACACTGATCTTTCTTATGTTGAAATTTAGTAATAAAAATTTACATCAGTATTAGAAAAACATTAGAACCAGCAGAATACAGCTCTGCAACTCAGAAATAAAGTAATTATTATAGGCAGTTGCTGAAATCTATGTGCATCTGAACCGTGCTAGTATCGATTATTACTTTGCAAAACCAATTACTATATTATTATGACCAGATCTTTTTGCTCCTTACTGTTGATCTTGTTAACCGGGTTTGCATTCCCTGGTTTTGCTCAAAAGGAAATTCCTTTATATCCGGGTATAATTCCGAATGCAAAGGAAAGTAGCAATAAAGAAAGCAATATGGAGGGTGTGGTCAGAAATGTATCAAAGCCGACCCTGTCTGTTTTTCTTCCGCCTGCTGGCCAAGGAAATGGAGCAGCTGTCATCATTTGTCCCGGCGGTGGTTATGGAGTACTTGTTATTGATAGAGAAGGATATCAGGTAGCGAAAGCTTTCAACAAACTTGGAATTGCAGCTTTTGTTTTAAAATACCGTCTTCCTGATGATAAAATCATGAAGGATAAATCTGTTGGGCCTTTGCAGGATGCTCAGCAGGCAATTAAAACAATCAGGGAAAAGGCAAAGGAATGGAATGTAGATGTTCATAAAATAGGTATTATGGGATTTTCCGCAGGCGGACATCTGGCTTCAACTGCCGGAACGCATTATGATACTCCCGTGATTGAAAACAAAGAAGCTACCAGTTTGCGCCCTGATTTTATGATTTTGGTTTATCCCGTAATCAGTTTTCTGGAAGCACCCAGTCATAAAGGTTCACGCGCCAGCCTTTTAGGTGCCTCACCTTCCGATGAAAAAATCAAATATTTTTCAAATGAATTGCAGGTAAAGCAAACTACGCCTCCGACTTTTTTGACGCATGCCGGAGATGATACAGTTGTGCCTGTTTCCAACAGTATCTTGTTTTATGAGGCATTAAACAAATATAAAATTCCTTCAGACCTCCATATTTATTCCCAAGGCGAACATGGTTATTTAAAGACGCCATCTTTTGATGAGTGGTTTACACGCTGTATCAACTGGATGAAAATAAATCAGTTTATTCCTTAAAACTTTTGCTTTCCCGAAGAAGATCCAGCTTTCCAAATTCTGAATTGTTGCTTATATATTCAGGTACAATTTCTTTCAATATAGAAACCATTTCATCGTCTTCGCCTTTTTCCAGTGCTCTTTTTAAAAGTAATAGCATTTCATTCATTGTATCACTGCAAACCGGTGTGAGCCGGGCGATGGTTATTTTGGCATGATGAGTCGATTTATCTTTTTCATCATCCCTTAATCTTTCTTCCAGTAGCTTTTCTCCGGGTCTTAAACCAATGTAAATAAGCTTAATATGTACTTTTGAGGCTACCAGCTTTATTAATTTTTCAGCTAGATCTTTTATTAAAACAGGCTCGCCCATATCCAGTACAAAAACCTCCCCGGCACAGCCAACGGCTCCTGCTTCCAGCACCAACTGACATGCCTCCTGAATGGTAATAAAATAACGCATCACTTCAGGATGGGTTATCGTCACAGGGCCACCTTCATTAATCTGATCAATAAAAAGCGGAACTGCGGAACCTTGCGTTCCCAATACATTTCCAAACCTGATCATAATAAACTGGGTTGTTGATCCCGACTTATTATTGAGGTTCTGCAGGTACATTTCTCCTACCCGCTTGGTAGCTCCCATCACATTCGTCGAATTGACAGCCTTGTCCGTTGAAATAAAAACAAATTTTTCAATCTGATATTCTGTGGCAAGATCTGCCAGCAGTTTTGTGCCGAAAATATTTGTTTTAATTGCTTCGTAAGGATGTTTTTCCATCATGGGCACATGCTTGTTAGCCGCTGCATGAAAAACGATCTGCGGTTGATATTTCTGAAATATATGCTTCATACGATGAGAATCTGTAATGTTGGCCGGAATTATTTCAATTTTAGTTTCTGAAAATAGTATATCTTTAAGATCAGCCTCCATTTGATAAATACCTGATTCTGCAAGATCAATCAGTACTACTTGTTCAGGTTTGAAGGAAATAATTTGTCTTACCAACTGCTTTCCAATAGAGCCTGCTGCACCCGTAATCATGATCTTCCTGCTTTTTATAAAAGCACTGACATTTTCGCTGTCCATGTTAATAGGTTCCCTGTCAAGAAGATCTTCAAGGTTAACTCCCCCATAATGGCTTTGACGTAAGGTTCCCTTTACTTGTGTTGTCTGTTTAAATAAAAAATCTGTCATAGTCGTTATAATGAAGTTAATTACGAACTCTTTAAGATTTTCACCAACGTTGCAGCAGTACTTTATTCTTACGTCATTTTTGAAAAAAGTAACAAAAAAAAGAGCTGCACCGAAGTACAGCTCTTTAATTATATTTTATAATATTCTCTAAACAATCCCTTCCAACAGGCCCGGTGCCAAACCAAAAATAATAGTAAGTACGGTCGCAACGATCAGGATCACTTTATAAAATGGAGCAACACGGATTTCTGCCAAATCCCCTTCTTTCAGGTATGACGCGATAATCACACGGAAATAGTAGTAAATACCAACAACAGACATTAAGACTGCTATGGCGGGTACCCAAATAATTCCTCTGTCCGCAGCACTGCTGAATACGAAGAATTTTCCCCAAAAACCTGCTGTCAATGGAATTCCGGCCAGTGATAGCATAGCTACGGTCATGACGAAAGCAAGGAGAGGATTTTTTTGTGCCAGGCCGTTAAATGCGTCATAACGTTCATCCGGCTGACCCTCAAACGTTTTCTGTTTTGATACTAACATCAACACTCCGAAAGCTGCAATAGTAGATAACGAATAAGCCATGGAATAAAAAACAATGGCATTTTGTGTTGGTCTGGAAAGTGCAGTTAGAGCAATCAATAAATAACCTGCATGGGAAATCCCCGAATAAGCCATCATCCGCTTGAAGCTGTTCTGCGTAGTCGCTCCGATATTTCCTACCATTAGGGTAAGAATAGCAATCAGTGCGATGACCAGCCACCAGAAACTATACACCCCCGTAAATGAGTGTGATAATAATCTGTATAACGCTGCAAAACCTGCTGTCTTTACAATGGTTGACATGAACGTTGTAAAAATGGTTGGTGCGCCTTCATATACATCCGGGGTCCAGAAGTGGAACGGTGCAGCAGAAACTTTGAACAGCATACCAATCAGCAGCAACAATAATCCCGCATATAAGATGTAAGACCGAGCAGCTTGCTGCGATGTCGAAACGTAAGCCTGAATTTCACTTAATTCAAATGAACCGGTTGCTCCGTATAATAATGTAATACCGAAAAGCATAATACCCGTTGCAAATGCACCCATTAAGAAGTACTTCAACGCTGCTTCGTTTGAACGTAAATTGCGTTTGTTGCTACCTGTAAGTACATACATTGCAACAGAAAGAATCTCTACGCCAATAAAAAGCATGATCAGATGCTCAAAGCCAACCATCATAATCGCACCAACCAGAGAGAAAAGCATTAAGGCAAAATACTCTGCCGGTTCTGCTTCGGCGTTTTCCTGAAAGCCGCCTGAGATTGCAACGATCATAAAAGCAGAGGCCAGTATAATGCCGTTGAAAGCTAATGTCAGGTTATCAACCCGGAACATATCGTAGAAATATAACAAAGGCCCTTTGTTCCACTCAAAGAAATTACCCGCCAGAGCAATGGCAAGAAAAAGCAGGACAGCTGGCAATAAAATATTCTTCGATTTCGAGAACCCTAAGAAGAGTGTTACGATTCCAAGAACTGACAACAAAACAATGGGATACATAATTATTTATTATCGTTTGTCATTAATAGAAGCTTTCGGCGGTTGGCTTTCAGCTATCAGACTTTTACTATTTATTCGTTTCTATTCGAAAATTTACTTTCCTGCCAGTTGTAAAAGCTGGTTTACTGCCGGTTCAGAAATACTTAGAAATGTATTTGGATAAATTCCAATCCAGAAAACCATAATTACCAATGGCAGCAATACTGCTTTTTCACTAAATGTCAGATCCTGAAAACCTTCAACCCATTTGGATCTTGGCCCGAACATGGACATTTGGAATAAACGAAGCATATATACCGAACCGAGAATAATTGTCAAACCGGCAATGGCTCCCAGCCAGCTGTTGTATGCAAAAACACTGGACAGCAGAAGGAATTCTCCAACAAATCCGTTGGTTAGCGGTAAAGCTACACTTCCCAGAAGAATGATCAGGAAATATACACTCAATTGCGGCGCTACCTGTGTAATACCGCCTAATTGATCCAGACTACGTGTTTTAGTACGCGAAAGAATAATATCAATAATGAAGAACAATCCAACAACGTTAATACCATGTGCAAGCATCTGAATGATAGCTCCCTGCAAACCATTGGTTGAAGCGGCAAATACACCCGCCGCCATTAATCCCACGTGAGCAAAGGAAGAATAAGCAATCAAACGTTTCATGTCACGTTGCTGAATGGCGATGATTGAACCATAAATAATTCCAATCACAGAAAGAATTACTGCAAGTAATCCCCAGCTCTGCAAACCAAGTGGAACAATCGGAAGTAATAAGCGGATCAAACCATAAACTCCCATTTTAAGCATGATACCGGAAAGTAACATCGTTGCCGGTGTGGGCGCTTCTGTATACGTATCCGGCTGCCAGGTATGGAAAGGGAACAATGGCATTTTTATTGCAAAAGCTACAAAGAAAGCCCAGAATATAAATCCCTGTGATTTGGCAGATAACTGTAAATTATAAAATGCAGTAATTTCAGAAGTATGCGTTCCTGGTGTTTGGTAATACAGGTAAATAAATGCTACCAGCATAAACAAACTACCAAACATCGTATAAATGAAGAACTTGAAAGTAACCTTCAAACGATTTTCTCCACCCCAGACGGCTGCAAGGAAATAAACCGGAATAAGCGCCGCTTCAAAGAAAAGATAGAACAAGAAAGCATCCGTTGCTGTAAAAACACCGATCAGCGCAGCTGACATAAAAAGGATCAACGAGTAAAAAGCAGCACTGTTTTTGTAGGTATGTCCGAAGGTTGAAAGAACAATAAGCGGAGTTAAAAACGCTGTCAATAAAACCAGCACCAAACTGATTCCATCCAAACCGGCAGCAAAAGAAATCCCTGCTGATGTCAGCCAATTGTATTTAAATGCAAACTGAACCCCAGCTGACGGGTCAAACTGTGACCATACAAAAAGAGCAAGTCCCAACTCTGCCAGAGCACCAACCAAGGCTACCTGTTTTGCAAGGTTAACTCCAACCAGAAGGGTAATAACGCCAGCCACAATGGGCAAAAGTATTAAAAGAAGAGTAAGCATATTTTCAAGTCAACGGTCAGCAATAAATGGTGAACGGTATAAATATTTAATATGTCAGTTTCAACAAAATGCTTATATCAAAAGCTTCCAAAACAGAATCACCACAATTCCTAAAACCATGGCAAATACATAATCCCCGGTCGAACCCGTTTGTGTTTTACGTAGCAAACCTCCAAGAAAAGCAATAAGCCTTGCTGTACCATTTACAAAAAGATCAATAAAGAACTCACCAAAACTGTAAAGGACGTTGGAAAGTGATTTTGTTGATTTTACAAAAACAGTATTGTAAAGCTCGTCTACATAATATTTGTTGTAAACAAGATTTTGTACCGCTGATTTTTCTTCTGAATCCGGAGCCGGAACACTTTCTTTTTGTACGTACATCACGTAAGCTACAATCAGGGAAAGCAGTGCCACACCAACCGAAACAGCCATCAGAATATATTCTTCCGAATGTGATAATGTTGTTGGCGCGAAAGCTTCCGGGTTAACCTGGCGTGAACCTTCATACAAAGGATTCATGAATTCAGCCAGATGATGTGTGCCATGCAAAGCTTCCGGAACCCCGATAAATCCACCCAGAGCAGAAAGAACGGCCAGAATTACCAAAGGAATTGTCATCGACGCCGGTGATTCATGCAAGTGATGCTCCTGATCGTGTGTGCCGCGGAATTTCCCAAAGAAAGTAAGGAAAAGCAAACGGAACATATAGAAGGAAGTCATCAACGAACCAAGTACACCGACTACCCAAAGCAATTTGTTGTGCTCAAAAACATGCGCTAAAATTTCATCTTTGGAAAAGAAACCGGCAAATGGCGGAATACCTGAGATAGCGATCGTTGCAATTAAAAATGTCAGGAACGTGATTGGAAGTTTTTTACGCAAACCGCCCATTGAACGAATATCCTGTTCATCGGACATGGCGTGGATAACGCTACCTGCGCCTAAGAATAACAATGCTTTAAAGAATGCGTGGGTAATGACGTGGAACATGGAAGCCGAATAAGCCATTGCACCTAAACCCATGAACATGTATCCCAGCTGACTGACGGTGGAATAAGCCAGTACTTTTTTAATGTCGTTTTGAAGAAGACCGATTGACGCAGCAAAAAGAGCAGTCGCACCACCAATAATTCCAACCAGTTCAAGTGTTGAAGGCGCAAGTGAATAAAGGACGTTGGAACGGATTACCATATAAATACCCGCTGTAACCATGGTTGCCGCGTGAATAAGCGCAGAAACAGGTGTTGGGCCAGCCATTGCATCCGGCAGCCAGGTATATAATGGTATCTGTGCTGATTTCCCCATTGCTCCGATAAACAAAAACAAAGTAATTGCAATGATTACCGGATCACCGATTGAAAAACTTGTGGCTTTACTAAATACTTCCAGATATTCAACCGAACCGAAAGTGGCAATGATTGTGAAAATTCCCAAAAGGAAACCTAAATCCCCTACCCGGTTCATAATGAATGCTTTCCGTGCAGCGTTATTGTAATTTGTATTTTTATTCCAAAATCCGATCAGCAGATAAGAACAAAGTCCTACACCTTCCCAGCCGATAAACATAATGACATAATTGGAACCCAGAACGAGCAGCAGCATGAAGAAAAGGAAGAGGTTCAGATAAGCGAAAAACTTACCGAAACCTTCATCATGTTTCATGTAACCAATGGAGTAAATATGTATCAACGATCCGACACCTGTAATGATCATCAGCATCAATAAGGAAAGCTGATCAATCTGGAAAGAAAAAGGAATATTCAGATCACCAACCGTAATCCAGTTGAAAAGCGGCAGAACAAAAGGAGTGCTTCCACCGGCAACAAAAGCATTAAATGCATTCAGAGAAAGAGCAAAACTACCGATAACAGCTAATGATCCGATTATTCCAACGGCACCTTTCGGTATTGTACGGAATCCGAGACCATTGATCAGAAAACCCAACAGAGGTAATAATGGAATCAGAACTAGTAATGAAGCAGACATATTCTATATTTTGTATATGAACCAATAAGGCTTACCATTTCAATTTATTAAGGAAACCGATGTCCGTATTACGCGTATTCCGGTAAATCATAACGATAATCGCCAGACCAACAGCTACTTCGGCAGCGGCTACAGCCATGATAAAAAACACAAAAACCTGCCCGGAAGGATCTGACCGGAAAGATGAAAAAGCGATTAACAATAAATTGGCGGCATTTAACATCAACTCAACAGACATAAAAATAATGATCGCATTACGGCGTGTAAGTACGCCAATGATGCCAATCACAAAAAGTAATGTGCTGAGGATAAGGTAATATTGAAGCGGGACATTCTGAATAACCTCTGGTATATTCGGGTTCGGGATCATAGCAGATTTACCTAAATGGGTATTCGTTTAAAAATAGTCAATAATTTAATCTTCAGGATTAATGATTTTTCAATCAAATCGCTGAACTTCTCTATATATAGCGGGCAAAAATAGACATAAATACCGCTTACTCAAATGTTAAGCGTATGGATTATATTATCTCTGCGTTAAAGCGCGTAATTTTATTTCCGTCAGCTTGCGTTTTGTATCCAGAGGAAAATCACCTTTCATAAGCCAGTCGTAAAAAGACGGTTCATTTTTCAGGACATCTGCCACACGTTTGCCATTGTGTTTTCCAAAGTTAAAAACTTCTTCACCTTTCTCATTATAAACCATTCTTCCGGCAAAATCAATAAGTTTGGATGCTGTCAGCGCATGCAGGGCAGCTACGTCATTTTCAACGGTTCCCAGTTCTTTTCCATGCGAGTCAATCACCTTCATTCCCTCATAACGAGCGATTTGTCCCTGAAGAACTTCAAAAGTAGCAATCGTGTCAGCTTCGGCACTGTGTGCATCTACCAGCGATTTGCCGCAATAAAACTGATACGCTGCGGAAAGATTTCTTGGCTCCATCATGTGATAAATACGCTGCGTATCTACTGCACGACGATTTTTAAGATCAAATTCCACTCCGACACGCAAAAACTCTTCAACCAGCATTGGAATGTCAAAACGGTTGCTGTTGAATCCGGCCAGGTCACATCCTTCCAAAAAAGTGGCAAGGTTTTTTGCCAGCATTTTAAAGGTTGGCGCATCCTTAACATCTTCATCATAAATACCATGTATCAGACTGCTTTCCAATGGAATAGGCATTTCAGGATTAACACGTCTGGTATGTATTTCAGTTTCCCCATTTGGCAAAGCCTTCACCACTGATATTTCAACGATCCGGTCCCGGGCAATGTTTACACCAGTGGTTTCAAGATCAAAAAAAGCGAGCGGCTTTTTAAGATGGAGGGTATGCATAAGGCAGCTTTAATTAGGTTTTCGCGCCGCGAAGTTACGCTTTAAAGGAACATAGGCCAAATAAGAATTTAGTTTATACAGATTATAAAATAGTGAAACTGAAGTATTATTTTGTTACTAGTCTACCCAGCCGTATGATTTGGTAACTGCCTTCTGCCATCCTTTATACAAATCATTTCTTTTTGCTTCTTCCATATCCGGATTCCAGGTATGCGCTATGGCCCAGTTGCTTTTCAGTTCATCCGTATTTTTCCAGTAACCTACTGCCAGTCCGGCGGCATAGGCAGCACCGAGCGCAGTCGTTTCGGCAATGGCCGGAGACACCACCTGTGTATTCAGCATATCGGCCTGAAATTTCATAAGCAGCTGGTTCATTACCATACCACCATCTACACGGAGAGAAGATAATTTAATACCCGAATCCTGCTCCATTGCATTGACAACGTCAAGCGTCTGATAGGCGGTAGCTTCCAGCACTGCTCTGGCAATGTGCCCTTTGTTGACATACCGGGTCAATCCAACAATTACACCCCGCGCATCATTCCGCCAGTAAGGAGCGTATAATCCTGAAAAAGCCGGAACAAAATAAGCACCTCCGTTATCCGCCACTGTTTGTGCAAGTTTTTCAATATCGCTGCTTTTTTTGATTAAACCCATATTATCCCGTACCCATTGAACAAGCGCACCAGTTACTGCTACACTTCCTTCCAGAGCATACTGAACAGGTTCGTTTCCGAATTTGTAAGCAATGGTTGTAAGCAATCCATTCTCCGACATCTTCAACTCTGTACCAGTATTCATCACTAAAAAACAGCCTGTTCCGTATGTATTTTTAGCCATGCCGGGTTCAAAACAGGTTTGCCCCACAAGCGCGGCATGCTGATCTCCCAGAATACCCGCTATGGGAACACCGGGTAAAACTTCATTGGTCACCATGCCATAAACCTCACTGCTGCTTTTAATTTCAGGCAGCATCAAAGCCGGAATATTATAGGCTGCCAGCATATCTTCATCCCATTGCAGCGTACGCAGGTTCATCAATTGTGTCCGGCTGGCATTGGTAACGTCCGTAACGTGGATTCCTCCATGAGCTCCTCCTGTAAGATTCCAGATCAAAAAGGTATCAATATTTCCAAAAATCGCGTCGCCTTTTTCAGCATCGGCCCGCAGACCTTCTACGTTTTCCAGAAGCCATTGTAATTTCAGTCCGCTGAAATAAGTGGAAACAGGCAAGCCTGTTTTTTCGCGAAACTGGTTTAATCCGCCTTCTTTCTCATATTTAGCTACCAAATCGGTAGTACGAGTATCTTGCCAAACCAAAGCATTATAATAAGGTTTTCCGGTACGCCGGTTCCAGGCTATGGTTGTTTCTCTTTGATTGGTAATACCAATAGCAGCAATATCAGCGGCTGTGGCAGAGGCTTTTATCCTTGAAATGGCAATGACCTCCAGCGTATTTTTCCATATTTCCTCAGGATTATGTTCTACCCAGCCAGGCTGCGAATAAATCTGTTCATGTTCCTTTTGCCCAACCGAAACTATATTTCCCTGATGATCGAAGAGTATGCAACGTGTGCTTGTTGTACCCTGATCAATGGCCGCAATGTATTTTGACATAATAGTATTATGATTGTCTTTATTTGTAATATGGCAGTAAATAAGGAAATTTTGGTGGGATGGGCAAATGTGGTTTCACGCAAAGCAGAAAAGACAAAAAAAGCAAAGCCCGCCAAGTTTTATTTCTTAGCGGGCTTTGCGTAAAATCTTTGCGCCTTTGCGTGAAATTCTTAATCTTAAACTTCCGGCTGACCTTCCTGATACAAAACCTGAATCAGCGTTTGACCAACAGCTTTCAACGTTTTCGAATCAATATTTTCCATATCATCATGAGCCGTATGCCACTGATCAAAAAAAGTGCGTTCAGGATCGTTTTGTTTGATATGAATAATATCGATCATCGGAATTTTAGCAATTTCATTCACAGGAATATGGTCGTCAGTAATAGAGGGACCTGCCTGATCAATGAAAAAATTACTGTATCCAAGCTGACTCGCTATTCCCCAAACATTTCTGACTACTCCGTCAGCCATACTGACAGAATAACCTTCCTTCGGAAAAGTAGCTCCTTTTGCTCCTACCATATCCAGCAATACACCAAAATAAGCCGTATAATTTGGTATATGTTTATTAGCTGCCCAGTACTGAGATCCCAGGCAAAATCCACCAAACTTGTCTGTCGCTTTTTCTGAATTTCCCCAGTCTTCTGCGTCAAAAAGAATAATATCAACGCCAAGATTCAGCTTGTTACCTGAAAACGAAAGAACTCTGGCAATTTCCAGCAAAACACCCACTCCGCTTGCGCCGTCATTGGCAGCTAAAACAGGTTTTGTCTTTGTCACAGAATCCTGATCTGAAAACGGTCGCGAATCCCAGTGGGAAGTCAGTAGAATTCTCTTGGTTGCTTTTGGGTTGAAACTGGCAATGATATTTCTGGCATTGAGCTTTTTGCCGTCATAGGTTGTAGGTGTAAAATTTTGCTCCGTTACTTCCAAACCAAACTTTTTCAACTTAGCAACCAGATAATCACCGCAAGCCTTATGTTCTGCTGTATTAGGTACTCTGGCTCCGAATTCAACTTGTTTTTTGACAAACTGAAAAGCAGAATCAGCATTAAACGCCGGACTTGCTACCAGTTTTTCCAATTGCTCCTTAGTTTGTTCAGAGCTTGTTTTTGATTTGCAGCCATAAAAAAATGTAACAAAAACAAACAAGCTGCCAAGACATAGCATTCTGAAAACCAGAATGTTCCTTATTATTTTATTATTCTTCATAAGCCCAGTCTACCCGAAGTTTGCTGTCGCGGATCACAAGTCCCTGGAGCTTGAAGTAAGATCGGATCTCATCTACTTTCTCATAATTCTGAGCCGCTTTATATTCACGGTAAAGATTCAGCATACCATCCAGAACAGCATGTCCTTCGCTCAATTCTTCTTTCAGACCCAGCACCGTTTCATTGAAAATAACGAAATTATCCAACAGCAAGGAAAAAGTCGATTGCCCCAGAGCAGCCGGTTTAACCTGGTTCATATTCAGCATGTTCACATATTTGAGCATGTTAAACAAACTTGCAATGGCTACCGAAGTATTCAGATCATCGTTCATGGCATCGTAAAAACCCTGAATCGACTTTTCTATTTCTTGAATTTTCTTTTCATCCGGCGCAACCTCTTCTTCTGTATATTTTAATATTTTGGCAAGACGCAAACCATTAGCCAAACGTTTGTATCCTTTCTGAGCTGCTTTTAATGCTTCATTAGAAAAATCAAGCGTACTCCGGTATTGACTTTGCAGCATGAAAAAGCGAACCGTCATCGGACTGTAAGCCTGTTCCAGCAACTCGTGATTTCCGGAAAAAAGCTGAGCAGGAAGGAAAGAATTATTGAGCGATTTAGACATTTTTTGTCCATTCACCGTCAGCATATTCGTATGCATCCAGTAGCGAACCGGCTCAACGTTGGTCAATGATTTTCCTTGTGCAATTTCACATTCATGGTGCGGAAATTTCAAATCCATACCACCACCATGGATATCAAATTGTTTTCCTAAATATTTGGCACTCATACAAGTACATTCCAAATGCCAGCCAGGAAATCCCATTCCCCACGGAGAATCCCATTGCATAATATGCTCAGGACTCGCTTTTTTCCAAAGTGCAAAATCCAGCGGATTACGCTTTTCAGATTGTCCGTCCAGATCACGGGTTTCATTCAGCAAATCTTCCAGAATTCTTCCCGAAAGCTTGCCATACTCATTCCCGGCATCATTATATTTTAAAATGTCAAAATAAACAGACCCATTCGATTCATAGGCTGCACCCTTTTCAATAAGCGTTTTAACAGCTTCAATTTGTTCAATCAAATGTCCGGTTGCTGTCGGTTCGATACTTGGAGGCAGCAAATTGAATTCAGCAGAAACGTCATGAAAATCGTTGGTATAACGCTGTACAATTTCCATTGGCTCCAGTTTCTGCAGTTTCGCCATCTTGCCAATCTTGTCTTCGCCTACGTCCCCGTCTCCTACCAAATGGCCTACATCCGTAATATTCCTTACATAACGCACTTTGTAGCCCACATGGGTCAGGTAACGGTACAGAATATCAAAAGATAAAAAAGTACGGATGTTTCCTAAGTGAACATTATTGTAAACCGTTGGCCCACACACATACATACCAACATAAGGCGCGGCAAGAGGTTCAAACAAATCCTTTTTACGGGTAAGTGTATTGAATATTTTAAGGGGCTGGTAGGTTTTATCAGTCATGAATATTTTACTTTCTTGTAATCAATTTGGTAATTTATCTTTCAGGTTTGGAAAGCCTGTTTTCAACCCAACTTATTATTTTTTCTGCTTCTTCAATTCCTATTTTTGCTAATTTGGCACTTGGCGTTCCTTCATAGCCCATATCTAAATGCAAAATCTGATAAGCAGTTGCAAAATCAGAGGTTACCCTTTTATCAAGTCCGGATAATTCTTTTTGGTACCACTCAACACTCTTTTTCGTCTTTTTTCTCTTCTCTCCCAACAATTCGTCAAGAGCCAACAAAATCCCTGTGTATGCAGTATGACCTGCTATTTTCACATACTTTTTATCTTTATACAAACCGTCTTCCTTATTCGCATTATTCCTAAGAAATCCTTTTGCATTGTCAATGTGTCTTCTTGCTTCAGTAATTGCTTCCATGACCTATAGTGTAGTAATTAAATGATAAAATACATTATTCAAGTAAATTCATATAAGAAGCCTTTCACACCAAATTTCACGTTGACGGACAAAAATAGCAAATAACTCAGGATTGATGCCAACGGATTGCCATAATGCCTTCCTTTAAATATGCTATTCAGCTGTTTTTATTATCTTCGCAGCGTTTTTGTGTTTAATTCAAAAATTGAAACTTACTAAAAATCAATACTATACTTCTTTATGAGTTTATTAACAGTTGGATCTGTGGCGTTCGATGCCCTTGAAACTCCCTTCGGAAAAACCGATAAAATCATTGGCGGTGCTGCAACCTATATCACTTTGTCTGCTTCTTATTTTACCAAACAAAACAACCTGGTAGCAGTGGTAGGTGGTGATTTTCCACAAGAAATGGTTGACCTTCTTATTAAACACGGAGTTAATACCGAAGGTTTAAAAACAATTCCTGATGGAAAGACTTTCTTTTGGTCGGGTAAGTACCACGAAGATATGAACACACGCGATACACTTGAAACACAGCTGAATGTAATGGCTGATTTTGATCCGATCATACCTGAATCTTATCAGGGCACAGAATATCTGATGCTTGGAAATACAGTACCGGCTACACAAAAATCAGTTATTGAGCGTATGACTAAACGCCCGAAACTGATCATGCTTGACACCATGAACTTATGGATGAACATCGCCATGGACGATTTGAAAGATGTTATTTCATTAGTAGATGTACTGACAATCAATGATGAAGAAGCACGCCAGCTTTCAGGAGAATATTCTTTGCGTAAAGCTGCGTCTGTCATTATGGCAATGGGACCAAAAACGCTGATCATTAAAAAAGGAGAACACGGAGCACTTTTGTTCCAGGGCGAAAGAATTTTCTTTGCACCGGCTCTTCCGTTAGAAGTTGTTTTCGATCCAACCGGAGCCGGCGATTGTTTCGCTGGCGGGTTTATCGGATATCTTGCCCAAACGGATGATATTTCTTTTGAAAATATGAAACGTGCCATCATTTACGGATCTGCTATGGCCTCTTTCTGCGTAGAGAAATTTGGTACAGAACGCGTTGTGAATCTTACTCAGGAAGAAATCGATGCACGTGTTCAGGAATTTGTAAAGTTGTCAAGTTTTGAAATCGTTTAAATAGCTTTCAGTTCAAACTATTTACACCACAAAAATTTAAATTATCTGACCATGCCAAGACAAAATATTCTTACGGGCTCTCCCTGGGAAGACAAGATGGGTTATTGCCGCGCTGTACGTATCGGAAATATTGTTGAAGTTTCAGGAACAGTTGCTATTGTGGATGGAGAAGTTGTAAAAGCAGATGATGCTTATGCACAAACCAATAACATTATCGAAAGAATTTCAAAGGTACTGGAAGATGCCGGAGTTTCTCTGAAAGACGTTGTTCGTACCCGGATTTTCACTACGGACATCACTAAATTTGATGATATCGCCAGAGCACATGGTGCTTTTTTTGGAGCGATAAAACCAACAACCGGAATTTACGAAATTAGTAAATTGGTTTCTCCGGAATATCTTGTTGAAATAGAATTTACTGCAATAGTAGAATAAATATCAAGAAAAGACAGGTCTACGAATTAAATCGTAGACCTGTCTTTTCTTAACTAAATAATGCCATAATATCATCCTGGCTAAGCTTTTTGATAAATCCGGCTTCTCCGCCTACCAAATCTTCTGCCAGTTCCTGCTTGCGTTCCTGCAGCAATAATATTTTCTCTTCAATCGTATCTTTACAGATCATCTTATAAGCAAATACCTTACGGGTTTGCCCGATGCGGTGCGTTCTGTCAATGGCCTGACGCTCAACAGCGGGATTCCACCAGGGATCCATCAGGTAAACATAATCTGCTTCGGTCAGGTTAAGTCCTACTCCACCCGCTTTCAAACTCATCAGGAAAACCCTGCAATTCTGATCATTCTGAAAACGGTTAACACGTCCGGCACGATCAACCGTTTGTCCATCCAGATATTCGTAAGGAATATTAACCTTATCCAAATGCTGACGAATCAGGTCAAGCATTCCAAGGAATTGACTAAAAATCAGAATTTTATGATTTGAAGCATTTTCCTCAATCTCCCTTACAATTTCTTCCAGTTTGGCTGATTCATTACCATAATCCACATCATCAGAAAGCAGTACCGGAGAATCGCAAATCTGGCGAAGTTTAAGCAAGGCTTCAAAAATCAGGAAGTTGCTTTTATTCAAACCATCCGTTGCCAGTTTTTCTGCAATCTGCAGACGGTATTTTTCACGGATTGTTTCATAAACTTTTCGCTGCTTCTTGCCCATTTCACAATACAGAATTGTTTCTGTTTTATCCGGCAAGTCGGTTGCTACTTCTTCCTTGGTACGTTTCAGCATAAAAGGATAAACCAGACGCCTAAGCTCTTCAGCTTTTACCTTATCCTGAAATTTATCAATTGGCGTAGCATATTCTGCACGGAAAAAATCAGCATGACCTAATAATCCCGGGTTCAAAAATTCAAACTGAGAATAAAGATCAAAGGTATTATTCTCAACCGGCGTACCGGTCATAGCAAGTCTGTTATTAGATCGCAGCAATCTGGATGCTTTTGCCGTTAATGAATCCGGATTTTTAATAGCCTGGGATTCATCTAAAACAATGTAGTTAAACTGAATTTTTTTCAGCAATTCCACATCACTTCGCATCGTACCGTACGTTGTCAGAACAATGTCATAATCATGGAAAATTTCCAGATCCTTCCGACGGTCCATTCCCCTGTGAACATATAAATTCAAATCCGGCGTAAACTTAGCCGATTCTGCCTGCCAGTTGAAAATCAACGTAGTAGGAACTACGACTAAATTCGTAGCCTGTGGATTTTTGTTTTTCTGATGCTGTAAAAACGTTAGCATCTGCAGGGTTTTACCTAAACCCATATCATCTGCCAGACATCCGCCCCAGCCAAACTCTTCCAGGAAATTAAGCCATTTATATCCTTCTTCCTGATATTGCCTTAATGTTGCATTAATATTTTCAGGAAGCGGTACACTCGGTATTTCTTTAAAATTCAGAAGCTTTTGCTTTTTCTCCCAAAGCTCTTGCAATACTTCTTCATTATCAATTTGAGAAGCAAGCTCTTCAATCAATGAAAAATGGAATTTTGACAAATGCACTTCATCTCCATCCACGCGTCCAAATTTCAGCAAAGGTTCCAGTTTCTGGATCCATTCTTCCGGCAAAATTCCCATCGAACCATCTTTCAGCTCAACATAATTCTGTTTTTTCAACAATGCTTTTTTAGCGTCGGCCAGTGTTACCTGCTGATCACCAAAACTGATCTCGATCTGCATATCAAACCAATCAATTCCGGAAGAAGCGCGTATCTGCACTTTTCCCCGGTTTGGGTTAATACGCATTTTTTTCAGGTCCTTAAAACCTAAAAGCTGAACTTCTTTTTCTTCGACCGTATCCACAAAATGAAACAGCCATCCGTCTTTCATCACCTCTTCAAAAGGAATGAAGAAAAAAGGCTGATCCGGTTGCTGCGCAAAATCAGGGTGTAACGATCTTATCCATTCCCAATGTGCTTTTTCTGCGTTAATATCACGTTCAAGTAAATGGATATGATTATCTTCAAAACGTGCTTTTGTCCGCTGATTGTCATGAATCAGCTCCGTTTCGTCAGCTTCTACATCACCTTCATAAACGTAAGTCGGAACGATAAGCAGATTTGCATCATCTTCTTTCAGATAAATCCGGCCTTTTTCATATTTCATTGCGCTCGTTTCCAGAGCATGCCGCGTTTGGAAAACTACTTCAAAATGTTCGGTAACGGGCATGACCCAATCCGTCATGAACGTTTCCGCATGATCCTTTCTTACCCGAATTTTATAACCATTCTGGCGCAGATAATCCACCATTTCAGCATCATTGATACTGTTCCAGCGAAATAATATATCTTCCTTATAAATACCCAGCCAGAAGCTATCAAAAGAAGAAGCAACCTGCTGCAGTTCTATCGGTTTACCTTTTTCGATCTCAACATAAGGATTAAGACTTATAAATTCCTGATCCTCCGTTAGGACAAAAAACAATTTTGCCGGTGTCGGATTAATTTTTACTTCCTGAAGCTGATTCTGATTTGTTACATAATCATTCTCCGTTATAAATAAACGCTCTCCGTTCAGGTCCTTAAAAATCCGAACAATCTGTCTGCCTACCCACTTACGTGCTTCATTCTGGTAATCCGTAGATTCGTCACTTAAGTGAGTATTGGCTTGTCCCTGACTCTTCATGTATTTTTGAAGACCTTCCGGACTAAAATGACGTGCAATACGAACCAGCCTTGAATCACTTGCAGTCAGGACAGGAATTTCTTCCGGTAAATAAGCTGTTCCCGATCCGCCTGCAATGCTGCGGATATGCGTATACTTTTGTGTTTTTGAACTGCTCTTCGCAGAGAAAATTCCGAAACCTACGTCCAGTAAGTTATCAAAACCTCTGGGCCAGAAAACATACAGCGAAAGCCGCTCATCCCCTGAATTGGAATCCGAATCATTCACCTGATAAACAGGCTGTAAATCAGGAATAACTTTATTACGAAGTTTCTGCCAGTTTTGAAAAACACCGACTTTCTGAATTCCTTTATCTTGTCTGATTAACTGTAAAGTACCGTTCTGATCAATTTTGAAGTCAAATTTTCCTTCCAAATTATCTTCCAGCGTATAGCCGTATTCTGCCAGAAGAGCTGTTTTATCTTCTGTCCAATCACGCATCATTTCAAAAGCACGTTCACCAAACTGGTCGCGCAATTTCAAAAGTGCCGCCAGTTTATGCTCACACAATGGAACATAAAGCGTTTGTTCGCAAGAACAGCTTGTATGGATTTGATTGGAATTGGGAACTTTCGTAAACTGAACTGCAAATTCTTTATCACGAAGATTTACTTTGCACTCGGCAAACCCGTCGCGCGTTGCCAGAATGTCAACTTTAACCGGCTGATTACGGTTGTTCCAGTTTTCACGCTGTACCAGATCTTCCAGATATACATCTTTGAGCGACGGAAGCACCACTGTGGTATCTGCCATTTCATGAGCAGTGGGCTTTACGTATGCAGGCATTTTATCCAGTACATACAGCGTCATGGCGATGCGGTGTTTGCAAAGTCCGCCATAATCATGCGTACAGGTACAGGAAGTACTTATGTTTGGGGTAAGAAAATCCTGGATTTTGATCACATAATCCCGGACCGAGTAATCACTTTTCACTTTGAACTCGGCATAGCCTCCTCCATTGTAATCCAATTTCACAATGCTGTAACCTCCACTGCTGAAAATTGAGCGTCCTTGTGATAATGTCTGGCCCTCAGAGTTTCTTTTCAAAAACTGTGATAGTCGCTCCTTCCTCTCGTTGTCCATTTATCCTTGAAACTCGTTAAACCGCAAAAGTACGGTTTGTTTCTGTTTTTGTGAAGCCCGAAATAAAAGTATAATGGAAATAGCATCTAAAAGCCTTAAAAAATGCTACTTACGGCTATAATTTATTTTCATTTTTAGCGCCAAAAGCCAATTGAACGATTTATATGTTTTTTACTCTACATACGGCTGATCAATAACACCAATGTAAGCCGACTTCAAATCTCCGTTCAGATAGTTAAGAAGATCTTTTCCAACATTAGGATACATCAGTCTTTGTCCCAGTTCATTAAACGGAAGCCAGACGATTTCCAACGCCGTTGTTTCTTGTGGATTAAGTTTTGGAAGACCCTCTGCTATGACCGCATTAAAAACCATATGGAGCGTTTCCTTCCTCATTTCACCCCATAAAACTTCTCCGCAAAGCGCCATCTCTCCAATTTCAACAGTCACACCCAATTCTTCCATCAATTCCCGGCAGAGTGCTTCGGGCAAACATTCGTCTGGATCAGGATTACCTCCGGGAAGCGCGTAAACTTCTTTTTCGCCATATACATAGCGCATGGTCAAAACAGTTTCTTCCTTCACTATAACAACCGCCGGACGTACTTTCATGAATGATTTATATGATCTTTAAACAGTAATGAAAGCATATTACTAAAATTATGCTTCAATCACCATTTTTTCAATCAGAAGCATGAAAATGTGTATCACTTTAATATGTATTTCCTGAATCCTGTCTGCATAGCCAAAGTGCGGAACGCGAATTTCTACATCTGCCTGTCCGGCAAGTTTACCGCCATCTTTCCCCGAAAGAATTATTACTTTCATTCCTTTTGCTTTTGCAGCTTCTACCGCACGGATAATGTTGGCAGAATTTCCGCTTGTGCTTAATCCTAAAAGTACATCACCGGCTTGTCCAAGTCCTTCAACAAATCTTGAGAACACGAATTCAAAACCAAAGTCATTACTCACACAACTCATGTGACTGACGTCAGAAATAGCAATGGCGGGAAGTGAACGACGATCATCACGATAACGACCGGTCAGCTCTTCGGCAAAATGCATGGCATCACAGTGCGAACCGCCATTGCCGCAAGAAATAATTTTATGATTATTTGAAATTGCATCCGCCATCAAAGACGCTGCTTTTTCTATTTTTTCTATCTGAACCGGATCACTTAAAAATGTATCAAGAACGGTTTGTGCTTCCCGTAATTCCTGGCTAATGATATGCTGGTATTCCATACTGGATTTTTTTAACTAAAAAGCGTTAATCTGTTCAACAAATGTATTTATTAAAGTAATGTCTGCAAAGTATACAAATACGGGCCTGCGCTATTACAGTTTCACAGCCCGCAGAACGTGCCACTTTTTTCCCGGACCTTTATGTTTCTCCACTTTAAATCCAACAGCTGCCAAAGCCCTTTTTACTATTCCCTTGGAAGAATAAGTCACCAGTACGCCGCCCGGCTTTGTCTGCGCTGCTATTTTTGTAAGGATTTCTTCTGTCCATAGCTCCGGCTGTGCTTTTGGATCAAAGGCATCGTAAAAAATAACATCATAGAGATTTTCCGAAGTAAATTCCTGTAAGGTTAACTGCTCTTTTCTAAACTGAAAATAGTCAGAAAACGCATGATCTGTAAACCACGAAGCCTGATGAAGTTGCATAAATCCTGGCTGGGAAATAACGGATTCATAGTTTAAATGTGAGGCTTCTTCCATCGAAACCGGAAAAGCTTCCACGCCTGTGTAATGAATTTGTTTTTTGTAATGATCAGCAGCCTGCCATGACAAAAATGCATTTAAACCTGTTCCAAAGCCCATTTCAAAAATATGTATAGGTTCGGAAAGCGACTCAAGAGCAGGAATTAATCCCAGGTTCATATAAATATGTCTGGACTCTTTAAGAGCTCCAGACACAGAATGATAATGCTGATTGTATTGGGAATTGTATAGAGAATGTGATCCGTCTTCTGTTAATCTCAGGCGTTCCAATGATAGCCGCTAGTTGGTTTAGACTATAAAAATACTCAAATCATTCTTCTCAGAGTAAGTTTAGTAAAGAAAATGTTGCCATTCCTTTTTACCAGTAAGTCAATGTTCCGGCCATCGCCTCGCTGCATCAGTTTATAAATCTCACTGACGTTGAGCTCTGCTGCTGCACGATTATCAATAAATAAGAGCTGATCTCCTTCAACCAGGCCCGCGCTTGAAGCCGGTGATGCTTCCTGCACGTGATTGACAAAATAAGCATGCAGATTATCGGCAGCTGCCCTGATTTCCATACCACTCATATCATGCTCAAACTTTTGCTTCATGACACTTCTCACCGGTTTTAACACCATATAACCTTCATGATAATTCATGGTCACTTTAAATCTTCGCAACAGTTCGCAGCCTATATTTCCCTGACGTTCAACACCTTTTCCCATTTTAGCACTGAATCCCAGACTATCCGGAAAAGACGCTACAATATTATCCAGTTCAAACTTGCCTAAACGCATCCGGTCTACACGGCCCAGATTTCCGTTAATAACTCCGTTTAAACCTCTGCCCAATTGTGCACGGATTACTTTTTCAGGAAGTCGGTAGGTTTCGTTAGGTGTATTATTGAGCAATAATGCATGTCCTGCACCCGTATCAATCAGTACGCGAATGGGCTTTTCACGGCCATCTGCAAACAAGGTTACAGCATCTGTAAAGGGCTTGGCATCTTCGATAATAATAGGATGTTTTTCTCCTTTTTTTGCTTTGTATTTATAGCTGTTATTCTTCATCAGAATAAGCTCTTTCTTGTCAAAGTCAATAGTAACTACAAAATTGTTGAACACGTCATAGCCAAAAATGCCGTGAACAGGTACGCCTACATATTCTGAAAGATGTAAAAAGTCCTCTTCAATAACGACAATGTTCTGATGATTTGCCTTTAACCGGCCCATAGAAAACCGGTTATCAATGGCAACATGTGCAGAAACAGCATTTCCCTCTCCTGCTCCGGAAAGATTCACTTTACGGGTCAGACGTAGTTTATCAGGCTTTAAAATATGAGGATCGGTGATGATAATGGAGTTAACCCCGGTATCCAGTATAAACCGTAGCGAGTCAACATCATTAATTTTTACATAGACCAGAATAAGATTCGAATGTAGTTCGAAAGGAATATGCGCCACTTTATGATTCTTCTCCAGAAAATATCCGTGTTTTTCTGCATCGGTAAGTTCAGTTACATCTATGGATGCAGCAGTGGCAGACTTTGCAATAACAAGTATGCTGAATAAACATAACCAGATAAAAGTTTTCATCTTGGCCTCCTTTCTTTTAAACTTTTGTTAGTAGTAGTATTTATATCAATTAAATGGTCTCATTACGAATGATTTACACCTTATAAAACTACATGAAGTGTTCATTTTAATAAAATCAGTTTCTTACGTAAAATTAATTTTTATTTCTATAATAAACACAATTTTTTCTTTATATTTCATCATTAACCTGTATATTTTTTAAAAGGAGAATAGAATACGGTAAATGTAGAAATTGTGGTATTTTTGTAGCGCAAAATGAAGATTTAACACAATAAAATTAACTCATGCGAAAAAAAATTGTTGCCGGTAATTGGAAAATGAACAAGCTTATGGATGAAGCAGTTGCTTTGACCTCAGAGCTTGTGAACATGGCGAACGACGAAGTTCAGGGAGATGTAAAAGTGATTCTTTGCCCTCCTGCCATTTATCTGACTAACCTTAAAAAATATATTGAGGAATCTCCGAATTTTGCATTAGCTGCGCAAAATTGCTCTGACAAAGTTTCAGGTGCATTTACAGGTGAAATCTCTGCTGCCATGCTTCAGTCAATCGGCATTGAATATGTACTTGTAGGACACAGCGAACGCCGTCAGTATTTCAATGAATCCAATGAATTGCTTGCTTCCAAAGTGAATATTGCATTGGAATATGGTATCTCTCCGATTTTCTGCTGCGGAGAATCACTGGATCAGAGACAAAATGAAGATTATATCGGATTTGTAAAAAACCAGATTACAGAAAGTCTTTTCCATCTTTCTGCTGAGCAATTGCTTTCAGTTGTCATCGCTTACGAGCCGATCTGGGCTATTGGCACAGGACTTACAGCCAGTGCAGAACAGGCTCAGGAAATGCACGCAGCATTACGTGCGCATATTGCAACCAAATACGGTGCTGAAACAGCAGAAGAAATATCAATTTTGTATGGTGGAAGTGTAACGGCTGCCAGTGCAGACGAACTTTTTGCTTCTCCTGATATTGATGGAGGCCTTGTTGGAGGTGCTTCTCTAAAATCCCGCGAGTTTACTAACATTATCAAAGCGAGATAATTATTCATTGTTAATACAAAAAATCCCTGGCCTGAATGAAGAAATTCAGACCAGGAATTTTTTATTGATCAGATTATATCTGCGTGATTACAAATTCAACGCGGCGGTTCTTCTTCTTTTCATCTTCCGAATTGTTGCGCGCCAAAGGTTTTGTTCCTCCAAATCCTTTTGCTTCAATCCGCTGCTCGTCAATTCCTTTATTGATCAGGTACGTTTTAACGGCCAGAGCACGGTTTGTCGATAATTCCAGGTTTTTGTCAAAATCACCTATATTGTCCGTATGACCTTCTACCCGGATTTTTATTTTTGGGTTTTCCTTCATCATATCAGCCAGCCGGTCCAGTTCAGCATACGATTCTGTGAGCAATGTATATTTTGAAGTCTCAAAGTAAATATTGGAAAGTGCAATCGTTTCGCCGACGGCGAGCGGTACCAGGTAAAAATCTTTTATAATCGATCCTTTTGCAGAGGAATCCGCCGGTGTCAATCCAAAATTAATTCCATAATATCCATTTGCAACAATCTTAAAATTATACTGATCATTCGGACTTAAGCCAATCCGGTAACTTCCTGACGATGATTTGTACATAAGCGAATTGCCTTTTTCCAGATACATGATTTGTGCAGGAATTGGTTTTTTAGTTTTAGAATCATACACCGTTCCTTTGATCATCACCAATGCATCTTCGGCTGCTTGTATCGGCAACTCCGGCTTTTCTTCCTCCTTTTTCTCAGCTACAGGCGGCTGAGTTGGTTTTGCGGTTTTAGGAACAACTTTCGGAGTAGCTTTTACATTTTTCTTTGAAGGTAAATTCTTTTTTAAGGGATTTTTGATATGAACTCCATAGAAATTCCAGGTTTGATTTCCCTTTCCTGCACGACCTTCATAAAAGTCGAATACTTCAATTCCAGGTGTTAACCTTTCAAAATAAGCAATGAAATTCACTGTATCTCCTGAAAAAACCTTTTTTCTCATTTCCGTAGGAATATCCTCAGCTTTTATCAGCTTAAACTTTGTATTAATTTCTCCGGGTTTATAAAGGCGGGTTTCAGCATCTAATCCTATCAGCGAAGGGCCAGAAAATTCTTGTGGTATCTGCTGATCAGGCATTTGTCTGCGAAATGGGCCGAGCTGCTTACTAAGAGGTGTTTCCTTTTCGACAAACTGCATGTGAATGATCGTGTACTCATCCGTTAATTCTACACGCTTGATTTTTACGTATTCCGCTGATTGCTCCTCTACTCTCGGGTTTTCAGTTATTTGCCCGAAAGCAGCAGTAAGTGAAAGCGCAATAGTATAAGTAAAGGCCAAAAGCGATTTATAGTTCATAGTTCTCAACTGTTAATTAGATACGAATTAACCTCAAAAACACGGGAGCTGCGGGGATAGTTTGTTAAAAATTGTTAACAGATTTCCTTTTCCTTACTGAATAAAGCTTTTCCAGAATTCAGGGTCGTAACGTTCCCAGGCATGGCAGGCAAACGGAAGCTGATGATGGGTAATTTCGTAGGTAGCAGCCGGACTTTTTTCAAAAGCAAAATAAAGCGCTTCCTGCCAGGTAGGTAATTTTAAAAACATTTTCATGGGAATCAGCCGCGTTGCTTCCTGCGAAAAAAGCATGTCTTCGTTACCAATCCACTGAGGATAAAATAAATTGTAAATTTTCAGATAACGTAAAAATGCCGGAATCTTCCTCAAAGAAAGACCGCCATTCAATACAAAACGATTTGCAGAAAGTGCTTCTGCATAAATATTTTCTGATCCGGCGGGCAGCTGATTGTATTTTTCCTGATGCAGTGAAGGTGCTCCGATGTAATCAAACCCTTTCTTACACCATTCTGACAGCTCATCTTTGAAAACATAAGCATCCAGCTGATAGATCAGCATAAATTCGTACGCTGAAAACGTTTTATAGAAATCAACCGAAACCAATAGTTTGTTGTAGGCATCTACGCCTTTGAAAAAGGAATCATCAAAAGAGATAAATTCAAGTGAAGGAAATTCTTCTTTCAGTTTGGAAACGTCCAGATTTTGCGGTTTTACCACCTGGACAGGATACCGGTCCAAAATTTTCAGACATTGCCTGAGCGACAACCTTTCCGCTTCGCTCAGCACAGACTGATAGATCGGAATTACAATGACAACTGAAGGATTCTGATTTTCGCCTTTCACTATCTCTCCTATTAATTATTCAAACAAATCACCAAAGGCAGGCAACCACCAGTCTTTGCTGCTAAATGTATATTTTCCCTGAACAATTTCTGTCAGTACAGGTGCAACACGCAGCAAACGGTTATTCGGTAGCGTTGCTCTTTTGTAATAATGCTGCTGAGACAATTTTAAGTTTTTCAGCTTCTCCTTAGGAACAAAAGGAATTTCCGTCAGGAGCAAATACAGTTTGGATAATTTCTCTGCTTTCTCTTTTAGCGGAATAAGTTTCTCCTTCCGGTCTCTTGAAAAACGATCTTTGAACCGTACAAACTCTACTTTGGCACCAAATCCAACCTGCTGACTGGCGTGAATACGGTAAGAAATCAAGGTATCGTTAATGAAATCAATTTTTTCTTCCAGACTTAAAACCATCGCGATAAATGCATCGTGGATCAAATCGGGAACGTGTGTCGGGAAAGGCATTAACCGGTCCAGAGCATTTTTTCGGATAGCCAGCGTAGCGCCGGTTACAACAAAACCCTTGAAAAGAATTTCATGCGCTTCACCTTTTATCCATCTCGCCTGAGCAGCTGCATCGAATTCAATCTCTTCCCAGATTGTACGGCCGGTAGCTTTTGAATCATCATCCATCATCATGGCATCTGAAAAAACAGCGTCAATTTGCGGATGAGCTTTAAAATAATTCAGTTGCTTTTCTACCTTGTCCTGCCGCCAGGCATCATCCTGATCCGACAGAAAAATAATATCTCCTCTGCAAAGCGAAAGACATTTTTCGAAATTTTTAGTAGAGCCCAGGTTACTTTTATTCTGATGAATAAAAACAGGGAAAGAAGCGTTTTCTGAAAAAACTTTTAATACCTCAATGGTATCGTCCTTTGATCCATCGTCACACACCACCAGTTCATCGACAGGAACTATCTGATTAGCAATGCTCTTCAACTGCTCGGGCAGGTATTTTGCCCCGTTGTAAGTGCACATGGCCACTGAAATCATAGCGTGTAAATATCCGTTTGAAATAGAAAAACGCTGCAAGTTAAGAAGCCTATTAGGTTTTTTCTATAAAATTTCAGTTTCAGCTTTCTGTATATCTTTTTATTTATCCCGTATTTCATCAGGAATATGGATTACATTTTCCTCTATAGCCCAGTGCATCGTCTGCGAATAATAAGGAGAATCAAGGTAATAAATCAAACGTGTGGTATCATCTTTTTCCCACTTTTTAAGGATGGATATCAATTCATTGTTGCTGGTTTCCAATGCAATACGGTTATTATAAAAACTTGCGCTCCAGATTATTAATGAAAAGACTGTCAGGAGTTTTAAGGACCTTTTATTGATAATTTTTAAATCAATCAGGATCAGTATAATAAGTATTGGAATGGTAGCGGTAAAAAACATATATCTGGGAGCGACACCGCCTGCAGCTTTAGTCGTAAATCTTGAACCAGCGATTAGAATTCCGGTAAGCATGGGAAGAGAGAAAAGTGCATATAACAAAGGATTTTTTAAATGGTATCCTTTGAAAATCAATCCTACCCAGAAAGTCAGCACGCCTGCCCCCATGACCATACAAAGGATAATGTTGGCATAATGCATAGAATCTCTGGATGGATTTACAAAGACAATACTGCCGGAAAATGTAAAAAGCAGCCTCAACATCCAGTTTAAATTAAATGGCTCCTGCGCTGGTAAATGCGATTGTAACCGCCAGAATAAAATAAAAACAAGCAATCCTGCCGAAATAACACTCCAGATAGCCAGCACTCTATATTTTTTTCGAGCCCATAGTAAAAACGCACCGAGGAATAAAGCCAGAACGCCGTTTCCAAAGGAAGATACAGCAAACAGGATGCTGAAAACGGCAAAAATAAAAAATTTATCCTGCGGCTTTTCTGATTTATTCAGGAGAAATAGACTTAAAAATGAAAAAAAGAAAACGGTATAAGTCTGGATTCCTCCCCAATAATTAAAGATAACCTGCCAGAGAGACAGATTGAACAGAAAAATCGTTACAATCAGAACAGTATAAGATGAAAGCAGATTTTGCTGTCGCATGATGACGAGCAGAAGAACGAAAAATGCAACAAAAAACAGGTTTTGATAAATGACCAGATGAGCAAAGTTTACTTCTTTAAACATGTTGTAATACAATGCTGCGGACGCCCGTGAAATCAGGATGCAATGATCGTTGTGAAAGCCAAATAAAAGGCTTAGTTTTTGCGAGAAAGAACCTCCCTGAAAATAAAATTTTCTTATAAAATTTATAGTTGATTCATAATCGTCAAAGGACGGGATATTAAGTGCATGCTGAAAAAGATTGTAGCCAAAAATAAAAATCAGAATTCCGCATATCAGAAACGATAGATATTTATTCATACACTCACATGTTAGAAAGTGGATTTAAAGGTCATATCACAGCTATTTTTAAAGTAAATTTAAGCTTTCCCCATAAATTTCTGATTTTAAGGAAATAAAAAGATTAAAAGTTATTTAAAGGTAAAGTTTATGCCGATACAGGATCAGCTAAAAAAAGCAATCATACAAATGCCTCAGAAAGAGAAAGATAAACTTCTTCTCAGGCTTATTACCAAGGATAGTACGCTTACAGACAAATTGTTTTTTGAACTGATTGAAGATTCTTCAACCATCCCTGAACGACGGGAAGCGATTATGGCTCGTATTACTAAGATATCCAAAGTAATTCAGGATTTACCGGGCTGGATTTTGATGGATATGAAAAATTTAAGCGGAGATATTACGTATCACGTAAAGGTCACAAAAGATAAACAAGGCGGTCTGGAACTGAATTTATTTTTGCTCAACACATTTCTGGATAAGTATGCTGACAAACTTCGCGGGTACAGTACCAGAACGGATAAAATAGCGCTGTACATTGCTAAAAAAGCGCAAACGATCCTGAATGGGTTTAACAAACTGGATGAAGATTATCACGTGGACTACTTACGGGACGTGAATCTGATGCTTAAACAGGTTTATCAGTTATGTTCTAAAAACTATGCAAAACAATTGAATTTGCCTGAAACCTGGGAATAATTTTTGTTCAGCATAAAATTTCTCTTCAATATCTTGAATGCATTTTCTATGAAAAATAAATCCACAGCGTTATTGATCATTGATGCCCAGTATGACTTTTGCAATCCGAAAGGCACTTTGTATGTACCTGGTGCTGAAAAGGACGTCGAAAGAATAGCACAGCTGATAGCTACCCATGGAGATGGGATTAATGAAATTTTTGTCACACTCGATACGCACCGGGTTCTGGACATTGCGCATCCTTTATTCTGGGAAGATCCCAATGGAAATACGGTTGCGCCGTTTACTTTAATTACCGCTGCTGCTGTAAAAGATGGAAAATGGAGCCCGAGGTATAATAAGGAATATGTACTGGAATATTTGGAAACGCTTGAAAAAGAAGGTGAATTCAAACATTTTATCTGGCCGGAACACTGCCTGATTGGTTCGCGCGGAGCAGCTTTGGACGATACTATTTTACATGCCTTACTTTCATGGACACACCGGACAGGAACGGATTACAAGGCCGTTGTTAAAGGTACAAATCCATTAACAGAGCATTTTGGCGTATTCCGCGCTCAGGTTCCAATAGACAACGCACCGGAAACCCAGCTGGATCAGAAATTCCTTTCTGATCTGGAAGCTTTTGACAAAATAATTATTGTGGGTGAAGCGCGTTCACATTGTGTGGCTACCAGCGTGAAGCAAATTTTACTTTATGCACCTGCTCTGGTTCCAAAAGTTATAATACTGACTGATTGTGTTTCTGACGTAACAAACTGGGGACATTTGGCTGATCCGATTTTTAGTGAGGCAAAGGAAAAAGGTATCGAATTTACAACATCCAGAGAGATCATGATTTAACGATTTTTCATCCTTAAAAGCTCTGTTTTTATTTATACCGGAAAACGGAAGGCAGTTCATTTTGCATAAAAAACAAAACTTATTCGACGATTTTTTAGTTAATTTAAAGATCGGGGATTACCAAAAAGACCCGTACCAATCGACCTGATTTTCTATATATGATGCAATTACCTGTGACCCGGATTGACGCTTCTCAATTCGACGATCTAGATCCAAGAAAATATATTCTGATTAAAGGTGCGCGTGTTAATAATCTGAAAAGTGTTGACGTCGCCATTCCAAGAAATAAGTTGGTAGTAATTACCGGGCTTTCCGGTTCCGGAAAATCTTCACTGGCATTTGATACGCTTTTTGCAGAAGGCCAGCGGATGTATGTAGAAAGTCTGAGCAGTTATGCGCGCCAGTTTTTAGGCCGTATGGAAAAACCCGAAGTAGAGTACATTAAGGGAATTTCACCGGCTATTGCCATTGAACAAAAAGTCAATACAAGAAATCCACGTTCTACGGTGGGTACCTCTACTGAAATTTATGATTACCTGAAACTTCTTTTTGCCAGGATCGGACATACTTATTCGCCGGTTTCCGGACAGTTGGTAAGAAAAGATTCTGTCACCGATGTGGTCAACTTTATGTTGGGGCACGAAGAAGGTACGCGGGTTTTGGTACTGACGCCCTTACTGGTCCGCGACGGAAGATCTGTGTCAGAAGAATTAACCATATTGCTTTCCAAAGGCTATAACCGTATCATGATGGATGCGGAAGTGGCTTACATTGAAGAGATCCTTGAAAAACCGGAAGAGTTTCAGCTCGCAGGTAAAGATCTTTATATTTTAATTGACCGCGCTACGGTTCATAAGGATGACGAAGACACACAATATCGTCTTTCTGATTCGGTCCAAACTGCTTTTTTTGAAGGAGAAGGCGTTTGTTATGTGCAGGTTGTAAATGGTGAGCAAAAAATATTTTCCGATAAATTTGAGCTCGACGGAATCGTTTTCGAAGAGCCTACGGTTAATCTTTTCAGCTTTAACAATCCATTTGGCGCCTGTAAACGCTGTGAAGGTTTTGGTAAGACGCTTGGCATAGATCCTGAACTGATTATTCCTGATAAAAATCTGTCGGTGTACGATGGAGCCATAGCACCCTGGCGTACAGAAAAAATGAGCGAATGGCTCGTTCCGCTGGTACGTAATGGAGTGAAATTTGACTTTCCTATCCACAAACCTTATAAGGAACTTACTGCTGAACAAAAAGAACTGCTCTGGACAGGAAATCAGTATTTTCAGGGAATCAACAGCTTTGTAGCGGAACTGGAATCCCAGACCTATAAAATCCAGTACCGCGTGCTGCTTTCCCGTTTCCGGGGACGTACGATTTGTCCGGATTGCCGCGGCTCACGTTTAAGAAAAGATGCAACCTATGTTAAAGTTGGCGGCGTTTCGATTACAGATCTGGTTTTAATGCCGATTAAAGATGTCATTGAGTTTTTTAAATCAATTGATATTAATGAGCACGACAGAAATATTGCTAAACGTATTCTGACTGAAATTGAAACGCGTCTGGATTATATGAACCGGGTCGGTTTGGGTTACCTGACTTTAAACCGATTAACAAATTCGTTATCAGGTGGTGAATTTCAGCGTATCAAACTGGCAACTTCCCTGGGAAGCGCACTGGTTGGCTCCATGTATATTCTGGATGAGCCAAGTATTGGTCTTCATCCAAGAGATACGCAGCGGCTTGTAGGTGTTTTGGAATCACTTCGTGATCTGGGAAATACGGTTATTGTCGTCGAGCACGAAGAGGAGGTTATGCACGCTGCTGACCAGATTATAGACATTGGCCCGGAAGCAGGTACAGGTGGAGGAAATCTTGTTTTTCAGGGTACGTGGGATGAAATTCGTGAACTGGAAGTAAGTGGTGAAGAAAATGGTTTGAAATCACATACACTTGACTTTTTACTGGGTCAGGATTCGATTCCGGTTCCATCGGTCAGAAGAAAAACCTTGCATTTTCTTGAATTAAAGGGAGCAAGAGAAAATAACCTGAAAGATGTTGACGTAAAGATTCCTTTGAATAACCTTACCGTTGTAACGGGTGTCAGCGGTTCAGGAAAATCGACTTTGATACGAAAAATATTATATCCGGCTTTGATGCGTTTGAAAGGGGAATTCAGCGAAGAAGTTGGAAAATTCAGTGAGCTTACCGGCAGTCTTGATCGGGTTGAAGCCATTGAGATGATTGATCAGAATCCGATTGGAAAATCGTCGCGCTCTAACCCGGTAACTTATATAAAGGCTTATGACCACATTCGCCAGATGATGTCGGATCTGCCTTTGTCAAAAGCCCGCAGTTATAAACCTTCCCATTTTTCATTTAATGTCGATGGCGGTCGCTGTGAAATTTGTCAGGGAGAAGGACAGGTGAAAGTAGAAATGCAGTTTATGGCTGATATTTATCTTACCTGCGAAGGCTGTAACGGCAAACGTTTCAAACAGGAAATTCAGGAAGTGCAGTATAACGGAAAAAATGTTTCGGATATCCTGGACCTGACTGTTGATGAAGCGATCGAATTTTTTAGGGAATCAGAACCTAAACTGGTTGATAAATTAATGCCTTTGCAGGAAGTTGGCTTGGGTTATGTGGGTCTGGGACAATCTTCCAATACACTTTCCGGTGGAGAAGCTCAACGTGTAAAACTGGCATCATTCCTTGGAAAAGGTTCTGGTCATAAAGGAAAAATGCTTTTCATTTTTGATGAACCAACAACCGGGCTTCATTTTCACGATATTAAAAAATTATTGAAGGCAATCAACGCTTTGGTAGATCAGGGTGACAGTGTAATTATCATTGAGCATAATATGGAGGTGATCAAATGCGCTGACTGGATTCTGGATCTTGGTCCTGAAGGTGGTGAAGGTGGCGGATACCTTACGTTCGCCGGAACACCGGAGGAAATGGCAAAACTGGAAGGAAATTATACTGCTGACTTTCTGAAAGAAAAGCTTTAATTATCAGCTTTTTGCTGATTTGAATAGATTAGTTAAAGGTAAAAAAGATTGGAATTGTGAAGTAAGTCACATAGACTTAGGACACAATTCCATTTTTTTTGAAGAAAGACAAAATAATAAACAAATAATTTCAGCTTTTATAAAGGTATATGGAGACATGATTTCTTAAAATATCTTTTTGTTTAACTAAATAATAAAATGCTTAAATAGCCAATTGCTTTAAAATTGCAACTCTTAAAGTAGAGACATTACTTTTATAGCTTATTGAGGTAGAAACAAATAGTAAAACCATGAAATTATACAAAACTGAACACGGAATATTACTTGAAAAAGGAGATACTTTTTATCGTTTACCTGAAACAGACTGGGACAAAGTAGTGAACCGGGATGATCTTTACGACTGGCTTCAGTTACAAGCAGAAAGTCTGATTTCACTGACTTTTACAGATGATTTTCCAATGCCCGAAGTTTTAGCTCCCATTGGATCTCAGGAAGTCTGGGCATCAGGAGTTACTTATTTCCGAAGCCGAGAAGCAAGGATGGAGGAGTCAGAAAAAGCAGGCGGCGGAAGTTTTTACGACCGGGTTTATGATGCAGAACGTCCCGAGTTATTTTTTAAGTCAACAGCTTTACGTGTAGTCGGGCACCATGGTACTGTTCGCATACGCCGCGATTCTGCCTGGGATGTTCCGGAACCGGAACTTACACTATTTGCATCTGAGTCAGGTACGCTTGTTGGGTATACCATCGGCAATGATATGAGTTCAAGAAGTATTGAAGGTGAAAACCCGCTTTATTTGCCACAGGCAAAATCCTATAACGGAAGCACAGCTCTGGGTCCTTGCCTGTATGTACCGGAACAGCCCTTATCTCCTGACACTGTTATAGATCTTTCTATTGTACGTGGCAGTGAGGAAGTTTTTAACGGAGAAATAACGCTTTTACAGATGAAACGCAAGGCCGATGAGCTGCTGCGTTATTTATATCGTGAATTATCTTTTCCGGTCGGCTGCTATCTGATGACCGGAACAGGTATTATTCCGCCTTCGGATTTTACACTACAGGCTGGTGATGTGATACATATTACCATCGAACCTATCGGGACACTGACCAACACAGTCGGTTAACCAGCAGACATAAAAAAGCAGGTATGATTCCGAAATCATACCTGCTAACCTTAATTCACAATTTTACTGCAATCTTTTACTATAATTTTTTATCATTTCGATATTGAAGATGATCCGATAAAAGTATAGATAATATCTTTAATCAAACCTGCCAATTTTGTGGCTATTGAATGATTGATTTTTTCCTCTTCTTCAGTTTCAAAAAAAGACTTAGGCCCTTCTTCTAAAACCCTTTCATTCAGCGTAACCATCTTATTGCTTACTTTTGTCGCGATACTCTTTGTGTAAGAAATGGCAGATTGTCCTGACTGAATAATCACCGTTTTATTCACAACTGTTTTCGCAGGACTTTGCCTGGTAACACGTTCCTTTACCTCACGATATTCTTTACCAGTCTGAAGCTTTTTGTGCGCTACAAACATGTTGTGAGAATAGCCGGTTGCATTTACCTGAAGGCTAAAAAGAATAAGTACGATAAGTAATTTTACAATTTTCATGGCTATGTTATTTTCAGTCTTTTAGAGAATATCGCTGTTCAAAAATCCTTATAACTAATTGACAGTACAAATATATATGTTTTGTCAGGTACATTGCAATACATAGTACCTTGTTTTTAACATTTTTTTTGAAAATATTTTTTACAAATTGTTAAAAACGGCAATCTGACTGTTTGATCCGTCTTTTTTAAGGATGGAAAATTAATAACAAAAGTTGCATGCCGAAAATAAAAAATGATGAAAGTAATGATTCGCTCTCCGGACTGTATTCTTAAAGCGATAAAATGCAAAAACGCCGGCAGAAATTTGCCGGCGTTTTTGCCTAATTACTAAATCAATAATCTCCTACTTTATTTTTCTCTGAAGAAAATAGTGATCGGAACACCTGTGAAATCAAAATTCTCACGCATTCTGTTTTCCAGATAACGTATGTACGGATCCTGCACATGTTTTGGATTACTGCTGAAAAACACAAAAGTCGGCGACGGTGTTGGCAGCTGGATCATATATTTAATATTGATATACTTGCCTCGGTGTGCCGGCGGCGGATATTTCTCAATCTCAGCCTGCATGACGTCATTCAGTTTTGAAGTCGTAATCTTCTTCGTTTTGTTTTTATACACCTGCATCGCCATTTCCATTACCTGGTGAATACGCTGTTTTTCAACAACAGACGCAAAAATGACTGGCATATAATTCATCGGTGCAAGCCTTTCCAGCAGTGCCTTTTTAAATGCATCAGCTGTCTTAGAATCTTTTTCAACAAGATCCCACTTGTTAACCATGATCACGATGCCTTTCTTTGCTTTATCAGCCTGTCCGATAATCGTAACATCTTGTCCTTCAAGCCCTAATGTCGCATCCAAAAGAATAATACAAACATCGGATTCTTCCATCGCTTTAATGGAACGAAGTGTAGAATAGTATTCAATATCTTCATTCACTCGGGATTTACGACGCAAACCAGCCGTATCCGTCAGTATAAATTCCATTCCAAAAGCATTGTAATGTGTATGAATAGCATCACGCGTTGTTCCGGCAATATCGGTTACGATACTACGATCTGTTCCGGTCAAAACATTCAGGAAAGAAGATTTCCCAACATTTGGACGTCCCATGATAGCAATACGCGGAATACCTGCTTCCGGATCTTCAACACCCGCTGTTTCAAAATGTGTGATTACTGCATCCAACAGATCACCTGTACCAAAGCCGGTCTGTGCAGAAATTGCAAAAATCTCATCGCCCAGACCCAGTTCGTAAAATTCGTTTGCAGATTGATAACGCTCGGTTGTTTCTGCTTTATTGGCTACCAGATAAACCGGTTTATTGAAGCGACGCAGTACGTTTGCAAAATCTTTGTCAAGATCCGTAAGTCCTGTCATGGTATCCACCATAAACAAAACAACGGTGGACTCTTCCAGTGCCAGTTCAACCTGATCACGGATTGCCCCTTCAAAAATATCTTCTGATCCTACTACGTACCCTCCTGTATCAATTACAGTAAAATACTGATCCGTCCATTCACCATAACCATAGTGACGATCGCGGGTGACACCGCTCTGATTGTCCATGATGGCCTTGCGGCTTTCAATAAGACGGTTAAAAAGTGTAGATTTACCCACGTTTGGGCGCCCTACTATTGAGATAACATTTGCCATTTTTATTTTTCTAATCCCTGACCGAAAGTTTTTGGCCAGAAACCCATTTATTTATTGTCTAATGATAGTACCTTGACTGTCAAGATATGTGGAGATAAGATTGAGAATTACGGTTCTTATTCCTCATATCCAAACTGACGAAGCTTGTTTTCTTTGCTTCTCCAGTCCGGTTCTACTTTTACATGTTGTTCAAGGAAAACTTTTTTACCAAAAAATGCTTCCATATCCTCACGTGCCTGCGTTCCGATTTTTTTAAGCATTATGCCTTTTTCCCCGATGATAATCCCTTTCTGGCTTTTTCGTTCTACCAGAATTTCCGCCCGGATCACAATCATATCATCGCGCTCTTTAAATTCTGAAATAACTACCTCGCTGCTGTATGGAATTTCCTGGCGGTAATTCAGAAATATTTTTTCGCGGACGATTTCCGAAGCAAAGAAACGTTCAGGTTTATCAGTTAGTTCGTCTTCATCAAAGTATGGAGGATGAAAAGGTAACCGGGTAATGATAGCATCAAACAAGGTTTGCACATTCGCATTCAACAGGGCAGAGATCGGAATAATGGCAGCAGGCTGAATGGCAGTTTCCCACTCTTCTGTTTTACGCTTTAATTCTTCCTCATTCGATAAGTCAATTTTATTAAGCACCAATATAATCGGTGCCTGCGTCCGCTGAAGCAGTGGAAGAACTTCATGACCCGCTGCTTTTTCGCCTACTTCGGTAACAAATAAAACCACGTCTGCATCTTCCAAAGATCCTTTTACAAAAGTCATCATGGAATCATGCAATTTGTAAGCTGGCTTTACAACACCCGGCGTATCCGAATAAACAAGCTGAAAAGGAATTCCCTCATGTTTTCCATTCAGAATCCCCATGATACGATGACGGGTAGTTTGTGCCTTGGAGGTAATAATCGACATCTTCTCTCCTACCAAAACATTCATCAAGGTCGATTTACCAACGTTCGGCATACCGATTATGCTCACAAATCCCGCACGAAAGTCGCGCAGAGGAGCAGGGTTTTCTATATTTTCGTTCATATTGATTGTGCAATTCGTTGATTAAGAAATTTCTAAGCTAATTAATCACGAAATTATTACAGTGTTACGGTTCACTCATTATCCAGCATACGATCGATATATTGCTGCACAAAAGCTTTCACCTGCAACGTTATCGGGCCTTGTATGGCGGGCATTTTATTTATTAAGATTTCTTTCAGAAGTCAAACTTTCTGTTCATTATACAAAACTACGGTTTTCTGTCCATGAAATTGCAATGTATATAGTTCATTGAACCATTGCTATATACCCTTTCAGTAAATAGCAAAGCCATAACATGCATTCTTGTATATGTCCTTTCCAATAGCAAAGCGATGCTTATTCGTATAAATGCATTCTAAAGTATAAGTAATCAGATCCTTTTATTACAATAAAGTCTGGAGGCTTTATTAAAAGTTTAGCCTGTAAGCTGTCAAAATATATTTTATATCCATATAAATATATGGGAAATTAATCCTGCAAGTCGTTAGTAATCCGGGCTTTCAGAAAAATAGGCAAAAAAATATTAATCTTTTTTCTACAATTACTTGCTTCAATCAAAATATTATTCGTATGTTTGCACTCCAATTCAACGACACCGCGGGATGGAGCAGTTGGTAGCTCGTTGGGCTCATAACCCAAAGGTCGCTGGTTCGAGTCCAGCTCCCGCTACAAGAACAGAAGGTCATTATCGAAAGATGATGACCTTTTTGCGTTTACGACTATAATGGATTTACTATTAATATTTATCGTTGGATTATAGCATAAAGATTGCTGGCTCGACCGGGAAGGCGATCCTTTCCAGCTCCCGCTACAAGAACAGAAGGTCATTATCGAAAGATGATGGCCTTTTTGCGTTTCTAGAATGTTATTCATTATTAGCTCCGTAGTGTGAATCCAAAGTCAATAGATATCAAGTAATTATTAGCTAGTAATTGCTGATCGTTCCGTATCAAATCTTGATTCCATAGAGCGATGATAGTCCAAACCTTTATTTTAAAATAAATCAAGATACTCCCCCTTTCTACAATTTTTCAAGCACTTCAAATAAAATTAAGATTGTATCTTTATTTGTTGATTTTCTCTCTTTAAAACAAAACTAATTTTATTCAACCAATCATTCCTAATCCAGTGTCCGTAGAAAAACTCTTCGCAAATTTTGATGATTATATTCCGCTGGATGAAGAAGAAAGAAAAGACCTTTCCAAAAAGGTGATTGAAAGGAAAATTAAGCGCAGACAGTTTATTTTACAGGAAGAGGATGTTTGCAAACATTATACATTCGTCGCGGAAGGTTGTTTCAAAAAATTCCAGGTGGATCAAAAAGGAACTGAACATAATCTTCAATTCATTGCTGAAAACGACTGGATCATGGAAATTGACAGCTTTTATAATGAAAAACCCAGCCGTGTTTTTATTGAAGCCGTCGAGCCTTCGATCATCTTACAGATTACTAAACCTGATCTTATAGATCTTTTTATGAGTAACCCGAAGTTTAACAGAAATTTCAGGGTAATTATTGAAAACAGATTTGTCGAGCTTGAAAACCGGGTTTTACAAGCCATCAGTTCTACGGCTGAGGAACGTTATCTTACTTTTTTAAATCAATATCCAAAACTTTCCCAAAGACTCCCCAATACGCAAATCGCTTCTTACCTGGGCATTACACCCGAATTCCTTAGTAAAATCAGGAAAGAAATATCCAAAAAATAAATTTACTCTTAATCTATCTTAAGGGTATTTCTTAATTTAAGTTATAGGTTGTTCTCTTCTCAAACCGCCACATTTGTCTTATTAAAAATTGATTTAAGCAATTAAATAAGAAACGATAATAATGGAAGATATAAAAACAAGAAGGAACGGATTGGATCAGTTAGGAAACATTTATTTCAGATAACTCATCATCAAACTGTTATAAAACAAAATGAAAGCCGCAGTAACTACAAAAGCAGGAAATCCTGATGTAATAGAAATTCAGGAAAAGCCAAAACCAGAAGTAAAAGAAGGTTGGGTTTTAATAAAAATTAAGGCATTTGGACTGAATAGATCCGAAATATTCACCAGACAAGGCCATTCTCCAAACGTCATTTTTCCAAGAATTCAGGGAATTGAATGTGTGGGAGAAATTGAGGAAGATACATCCGGAACTTACAAAACCGGCCAGAAAGTAGCTGCTATTATGGGTGGCTTAGGAAGAGATTTTGACGGAGGTTACGCTGAGTACACTTCTGTTCCATTGGAAATTGTTTTTCCTTTTGAAAGTCATCTTCCCTGGAATGTACTGGGCGCTATTCCTGAAATGTTTCAGACCGTTTCCGGATCTTTAAACGAGGCTTTGGAAATAAAAGAAGGAGAAACTTTATTGATTCGCGGCGGAACTTCGTCCATTGGAATGTTAGCTTGTCAATTGGCAAAAACGAAGGGCCTGACTGTTATTTCCACCACCAGAAATCCGGAAAAGGAAATTCACTTAAAAGAAAATGGAGCAGATTACGTCTTGTTGGATGATGGAGAAATTAATTCAAAGCTGAAAAACCTGTTTCCAAAAGGCGTTGACAATGTGCTTGAACTGATTGGTGTAGAAACTTTAAAGGATTCCCTTCAATGCATCGCTCCCAAAGGAATTGTTTGTATGACGGGTATTTTGGGCGGTTCCTGGACTATGAATGAATTTACGCCAATGGGCGATATTCCTTCATTAGGACGCCTGACGGTTTATATGGGTGATGCGGAAAACCTGCATAAAGATTTACTTCAGGAATTTATTGATGCCGTTGCAGCAGGAAAAATCAACCTTAATATTGATAAAACTTTTAGGCTGGACCAGATTTCAGAAGCGCATACCTATATGGAAAGCAATCAGGCCAAAGGAAAAATCGTGATTGAAATATAACCGTTATTATAAATCCCGACAGAAATGAAACCGGGATTTATTATTTCAATCCGCAATCAAATCCCGGATTACCACCGAAGCGCAAGTCGCACCGAAAATAGCTGGCAAGTAGGACATTGTTCCGTAAGCCGACTTTTTATAATTACTTCCATCCGTTAACATAAGGGATTCTTTTATTTGTTCTTCCGATGAGAAAACTGCTTTGATTCCTTTGTAGATACCTTCCTTCTTCAGGTTTTTTCTCACCTGCTGGGCAAAATTGCAATTAAATGTTTTAGAAATATCAACGATTCGTACCATCGTTGGGTCCATTCTTCCGCCTGCGCCCATAGAACTTACAATACGAAGATTACGATTAAAGGCTTCTTTCAAAAAAGTGATTTTAGGCGTAACACTGTCAATAGCATCCACTATATAATCGTAGGAATGTGCTGAAAGAATTTCTTCCACAGCATCCGGATTAATAAAGGTTTTAATCACATGTAAAGTCAGCTCAGGATTTATTGCTTTAAGCCGCTCCGCCATAATATCCGCTTTGCTTTGCCCGTGATTGGTCGAAAGCGCAGGTAATTGCCTGTTTCTGTTACTTGGGTCTACTGTATCTCCGTCCACGATGGTCATAATACCAATGCCGTTTCTGCATATAAACTCAGCCGCAAAAGAACCTACTCCACCCAGACCAATCACCAGCACGTGCGCTTTGCTAAGTTTAACAAGTTTTTCTCTTCCAATTAATAATTCGGTTCTGGACAGCCAGGCAAAATCCTCCATTACTGATGAAATAGGTTTAAAAAGTTTTTTTCTATCTGCAAAAGAATCTCTTTTTCAGAAATATCTTTAATCCGCGCAGCTGATTTATAGATTTCTTTAATATCAACATCGGCATCATCTGTCTCTAAAAAGACCTGCTCCAAGGGCGTTTCCTGGAAAGTATTCAGTATAGCGTCATTATAACCCAACAATGATTTTCCAAATGATAGATAATAGCTCGCCTCTATAACCGGCTGAATGATTGACAATTTGTTATTGATACCATGAAAGATAACAGGAACTTTCACATGCTTTAATAGTGCCAGAACATCATTAAAAGCTTTTACACAATGAATAATAAGAGGCTTATTGATCTCCTCCGCTAACCCGATCTGCTTTTGAAAAGCTTGTAGTTGCAGTGCCCAGTCAGTATTGGAAAGCTTGTCCAACCCACATTCCCCAACGGCCAGAACTTCGGGTCTGGAAATATTACTTCTTAAACTTTCCAGTTCTTTTTCCAGCGTATCAGCATTCAAATACCAGGGATGCAGCCCCATACTTACCTGTCGTCCCTGAATATCCTGATCAAAGTTTTTATACAAATTTTCAATAAACAGCACATCATTATCGTGTGTATGAGGATGTGTATGGACGTTATAATACATGAAGATCAGGTTTTGAATAAAAATCAGGTTGTCATATTTCAGCAAATCTTATTTAATTTTTCTTTAAATTTCATACTGCCTGCATGTTATGAAAAGAAAAAAGTTTTTAAGCATTGGCATAATTCATTTTTTTTTCTACCTTTGCAAGCCCAAATTACGGGTAGCAGAGATTTTATAGCGCAATAATTTGATAATGAGATGAAACGTACCTATCAACCATCGAATCGCAAGAGGAGAAATAAGCACGGATTCCGTGAAAGAATGTCTTCGGCTAATGGCCGGAAAGTTGTAACGGCCCGTCGCAAGAAAGGTCGTTGGAAACTAACGGTTTCAGACGAAAAACGTCATAAGCAATAATCAAGGTTTGATAGTTTGAGTAGGATATTGCCTGGTTGGTCGTATCAAATCGAAGACACCTTGTCTTTAATCGTGTATTAAGTTCGATTAATTCTCAAACTTAGTACACGTTTTTTTTCTACAAGAGCTTGAAACAAACATTTGGTAAAAATGAGCGTTTGTGTAGCCCACGAGTAATCGGACGGCTTTTTCAAAGAGGTAGTGCGGATGTACATACGTTCTACCTCTTTCCTTTCCGGGTATTGTATATCTATGATACTGCCACTCCTCCTCCGTTCCCACAGCTTTTGTTTTCCATTCCGAAACGACAATTCAAAAAGGCTGTTGACCGTAATCAGATAAAAAGACGCTGCCGTGAAGCTTACCGCCTCAACAAAGCTGCTTTACTTTCTCTTCCCGCCGAATCAAGGCCGTCGTACATTGCTTTTTTGTATATTGCGAAAGAAATTTCAACTTTTGACGTTATTGAAACGGCTATGAAACAATCGCTTAACCGTTTGCTGAAATTGCCTCCGGCACTCCGGAAAAATCAAGGTCAATGATCCCGACAACCGATGAAAAAATATCTTCGTTCCCTTCTTTTTGCTGTCCCGGTTGTAGCCGGACTGGCATTCGTATCTTTCAAACAAGACGATCGCCTTTTTGAGATTGCGCGTAATCTGGATATTTATGCTACGCTTTTTAAAGAGCTGAATGCCTATTATGTTGATGAGATTAATCCGAATCAACTGATCAAAACCAGCATCGATGGTATGTTACGGTCACTTGATCCGTATACCGTTTATTATGCCGAAGATGATATCGAGGATTACATGACGATGACGACCGGAAAATACAACGGTATCGGTGCCATGGTTAATTCTGCGGACGGAAAGCATACCGTTATGATGGTTTATGAAGATACGCCGGCTCAAAAAGCAGGTCTTCAGTTGGGGGACGAAATCAAAAAAATAAATGGGGTTGATCTTTCTACCCGTGAAGATTTTGATACCGGAAAATTATTAAAAGGTCAGACACAAACGAGTGTCACCCTGACCATCCAGCGCTATGGAATTCCAAAACCGATTGAAGTAACGATCAATCGCGATATTGTAAAGGTTACCAACGTCCCTTACTATGGCATGATCAGTGAAGATGTCGGGTATATTGATCTTAAAGATTTTACGGCAACTGCCTCACGCGAAGTCAAAGCTTCTTTTCAGGAATTAAAGGGGAAAGGCATGAAACATCTGATTCTGGATCTACGTGACAATCCGGGTGGATTATTAAATATGGCCATTGAGATCTCCAATATTTTTATTCCAAAAGGAGAAGAAGTTGTAACGACAAAAGGAAAAGTGAAGGAGTGGAATAAAGCTTATACAGCTTATAACCCGGCTTTGGATACCGAAATCCCTATTGCTGTTCTGACAAATGGCCGCAGTGCATCAGCCGCCGAAATCGTTTCCGGTGTGATCCAGGATTATGACAGAGGTGTTTTGATCGGACAGCGGACTTATGGAAAAGGATTGGTACAAACGACCCGTGATCTTTCCTACAATACCAAAATGAAGATCACCACAGCCAAATATTACATACCAAGCGGTCGCTGTATTCAGGCTATTGACTATGCGCACCGTAATGAAGATGGCAGTGTAGGAAAATTACCTGATTCGCTGATGACTGCTTTCAAAACCCGCAATGGCCGTGTTGTTTATGATGGCGGCGGAATTTTACCGGATATCATTACCGAGAAAGAAACTTATTCACCCCTAGCTTTATCGCTTGCCAGAAACCGCTTGTTCTTTGATTATGCAATGAAATACCATTTTGAGCATGCAACGATTAAGCCTGCTAAGGAATTTCACCTGACGGATACCGAATACAGCGATTTTGCAAAGTGGCTGAGCAGCAAGGAATATGATTATACGACGCAGGTAGAAAAAGATTTAAATGATCTGGAAGCTTCTGCTAAAAAGGAAAAATCAATTGATGTAATTCAGGATCAGCTTAAAGGACTTCGGGCAAAACTGGCTCACAGCAAGGATAATGATTTACAGCTTTCTAAAACAGAAATTAAAAGGATTCTGGAAGAAGAAATCCTGAAACATTATTATTTGGAAAAAGGAATGCGTGAAGCTTCTTTCAATGAAGATTCCGAAGTAAAAGAGGCCATGAAGCTTTTTAAAGATAATGCCCGTTACAACGAAATTTTAAAGGGAACGAAAAAGTAGCTATTGGCGATTACCAATTAGGTTTTAGCTATTAGTTAATTTTAATAATTTGGTTAATGATAATGTGATCTTTGCATTATTAATACCTCTCAAAATTCATGCTCTTACTTAGTATCGATACCTCAACGCGCGGCTGTTCCGTGGCGCTTCATCAGGATGGCGGATTATTGGCCGACTATGAATTATATACAGACCGTTCGTCTTCGGCTATGCTGACGACTTTAATCAGCAGTACGGTTGAACATGCAGGTTATACTTTACAGGATCTCGATGCAGTCGCTATCGCAAAAGGGCCGGGTTCTTACACAGGATTACGCGTTGGTGTTTCAACAGCTAAGGGTTTATGTTACGCACTTGATAAACCTTTGATTGCTATCAATACGCTGGAAGCAATGGCACTTCAGGTAAAATCCTTTTTCTTAAAAGATTTTCTTTTTTGCCCGATGATTGATGCCAGGCGTATGGAAGTGTATGCCTCTGTTTTCGATTCGGAGATTACCATTATTGAACCTACCAAAGCCGTTATTTTACAGGAAGATTCTTTTGAAGATTTATTAAAATTGAACAAAGTCGTTTTCTTCGGAGACGGTGCGGCCAAATGTAAACCGTTGTTTGAAAATAATCCTAATGCATTTTTCATTTCAGATGAAATAAGACCTTCAGCAAAAACAGTAGGAAAGCTAGCTTTTAAATCCTTTGAAAAAGGCGAATTTGAAGATCTTGTTACTTTTGAGCCTTATTACCTGAAAGATTTCATGTCGCCTCCACCCCGAAAAGTCATCCCTGTGGCTTAATCAGAAATTCACTTTTATTGGTCTGACGAAAACAAAGTTTCATTCATTGGTGTTATATTTCCAAACACATTAAAATCTATGGAAACTGAAGAAATTGTTAACCGTGTAGCCACCAGTGGCCTTGTCTCATTTGATCTTGAAGAACTTTTTCATCCTGGTGAAAGGATCCTTTATGATTTGAAAGATAATCTTTACATGGGTATGATCCTTCGTGAAAAGGATTTTCGTGAATTCTTAAAAGCCAATGATTGGTCGCAGTATAGAGGAAAAAACGTAGCAATTATTTGTTCTGAAGATGCGATTGTGCCAACCTGGGCATACATGTTGCTAGCCATTCAGCTTCAGCCTTATGCCAATGCTGTTGTTTTTGGAGATTTAAACGCTTTGGAAGACAAACTTTTTGCTGACGCCATTCAAAAAGTTGATCCGGAGGAATTTCGGGGCAAGAAAGTAGTGGTTAAAGGGTGCAGCAAGCTTCCGGTTCCGACTTCAGCCTATGTTGAAATCACAAATCTTTTAAAACCTGTTGTACAAAGCCTGATGTTTGGAGAGCCCTGCAGCACGGTTCCGCTTTACAAAAAACCAAGAGTTTAGTTTTCTGTTTCTTCTTCGACCCCGATTTCTTCTTTCAATAAACGGAAACTCATGCGGTGGTAAGAAGATGTACCATGCATTCTGATCGCGTTTCTGTGATGAATGGTTGGGTAACCCACATTTGTTTCCCAGCCATAATGAGGATGCAGAATAGCCAGTTCACTCATCAGATTATCCCGGTAGGTTTTGGCCAGAACAGAAGCTGCTGCAATGGACAAATAATGTGCATCTCCTTTGATGATACAGGTATGCGGAATCATCGGATAAGGCGTGAACCGGTTTCCGTCCACCAGCAAATGTTCCGGTCTGGTATGCAGCTTATCGACCGCAAGATGCATAGCCAAAAAACTTGCTTTCAGAATGTTGATTTTATCAATTTCAAAATTATCAACTTCTGCTATGGCCCAGGCAACAGCTTCCTGCATAATTTCCTTCTGCACTATTTCACGCTGTATTCTTGTAAGCTGTTTGGAATCATTAAGAAAGGAATGAGTATAGTCCGGCGGAAGAATGACGGCCGCAGCGACCACAGGCCCGGCCAGACAACCCCGCCCTACTTCATCCAGTCCCGCTTCACGGACGTCTCTGTTGTAATAAGATTTTAACATCAGTCTTCAAGAATATTAGCCATAAAAGTACTTTTTGTACTAAGCGCAATCAGTAATAAGGTTACAGCCCAATAAAGGTAAACACGGTAAAAATCACTTACATCACGAGAAACTACATTCCGTGATTTTATTTTTTCAATTTGATTAATCTGTTTAAAAACAGCTCCTAATGCAGAATTATCGGTTGCCCTAAAATATTTCCCATTTCCCAGATCCGCAATTTTCTGCAATTCACTTTCATCAACCAGAGCTGTGGAAACATTCAAACTATCCGAAGCACGGATCACTTTCTTAGTCTTTCCCACAGAGATACTATAAACACGAACGCCAAAAGCTTTTGCTAATTGTGCAGCGGTTGTCGGCCCGAGATTACCGGAAGTATTATCACCGTCGCTGATCAAAATAGCTACTTTGCTTTCTCCTGAAGTTTCCCGCATCCGGTTTACAGCCACAGCTAAAGCACTGCCGATTGCTGTTCCGGCTGTCGGTATCATCGTAGGTTCGATTTCATCCAGAAAACCATACAACAGTTCATAATCCGTTGTAAGCGGGCATAGTGATACAGCCTCACCAGCAAAAATGATCAGTCCGATACGATCTTGTAAGCGCCCCTTTATAAATTGTCTTGCTACTTTTTTTGCTGCTTCCAGCCGGTTAGGACTAAGATCCTTTTCCATCATAGAATCAGAAATATCCAGTAAAAGCATAATATCAATTCCTTCTGAAAACTGATCTGTTCTTTCTGACACAATTTGTGGACGAGCTAATGCCACAAGAATTAGGGCTAAGGCTAAAGCAATACATACAGGCTGAACAAAACGTAGAAGTGTCAGTAAGTCAAATCTAGAATTTTCTTTATTATAGGTAATCACCAAACGCTGACGGTGCTTGCGGTGAAATGCGCTTCGTAACCAGAACAAAAAAGGAATAGCCGGAAGCGCATACAAAAAGTATGGATACACCCATTCATAGGACCTGATCACATCCACTGTAAACCACTTAGGTGAAAACCATTGTTCCATATCAGTTTTCAGAAGATATTTTACTTTCCAAAATGTGTCTGCGTTTATTACGGTACAAACGCATGGCACCCATTTTTAATATTTCAAGAGACTTATCCATTTCTCTCGATTTTTCCTGTCCATAGATGATTGCATCCATGTTTTTTAAAGCACCAGCAAGATCTTCGTCCGGCATGTTATCCATGATTTCCCGGGTTGTATAAGTAGCAAAAGGTTTCTTTTCCAATCTTTCCAGATAGTTTTTCCAGACAATAATAGCCTTTTCGGCATCCTTGATATCGTTACGTTCCCGGGCATTTTTTAGCAGACGGTTGTAAGAACGATTGTATTCCATATGCCTGCGCTGAAGCTTGATCAGCTGCCATTGCTTGTAAATATCACTCCCAAAAAGCCAGTAGACTGTTACAAAAATCCCTGCTGCCAAAGCGAAGAAGCCCAAGAAAATCGAAAAATTAAACTTGTGGCTTAATGGCAGTAAACCAATTTCGGGCTTTAAAGAAGTCGTATCCGTTATTCCTTTAAAATTACTGCTGCGCAAAAATATCGAATCGGCAGGGGTAAAAACCGCAGTACAATCCTTTCCGTTAAAGATGAAAACAGGAACTTTCAAAGTTTGTCCCAGTCCAACATTGAAAGTTACCAATTGGTAAATAGCGCTGTCCAGACTTCCTTTCTGGTCGGTACTGGATGTAAAATTTTTTTTGGATATTACTTCAAAAGGAGAGAAATTATAGGTTGTATCCGGGAAGAAAACTTCTGTTTTCGGAGCATGCCTGAAACTCAGAGCATAATAAAACGGCTTTCCTACTTCAATACTGTCCGAGAGAAATTTCCCTTTTGGCAACGAAGTCTGGCTAAACGCATTACCTGAAAACAGAGTGCCCGTTAGAGTCATGCAAATCAAAATGACTGTTCGCGGCAGAGAAAATCCGGTACTTTGGGTTAAAAGGAAAAACAAATTTTCTGGCTTTTTAATCACTGAGCTGTATTTCAAAATTAGGAAGAAGCCATACCGCCTTTTGCATAACGCCTGACCTTAAATAAACGAATCAGTGCAGGAACGTAATCTTCCTGGGTATTGATGGAAATATAGTCTGCACGGTTTTGATGGCAAAGTTTTTCCAGTTCTGCGCTTCTGCTTTGAAAACGATTTGCCATATCTTCCCGGTATTGGCTGGATGAAGTATTTACCCAGGTTGTTCTTTGTTTTTCGGCATCATACAACGGAATAATTCCCAGTTTAGGCAAACTTGTTTCTCTCAGATCGTAAAGATGAATCACGATCAGGTCATGTTTTCGGGCAAGTGCTTTCAGGTTATGCTGATAATTGGTATCGATAAAATCAGAAATCAGAAAAATAAGACTTCGCCTTTTCAGGACATTCAAAGTCACCAGAATAGCATCTGAAATACTGGTTTTTGTAGATTCCGGGACTAACTTATAAAGTTCTGAAAGTACGCCATAGCCATGTTTCATGCCATCGGAAGGACGAACATACCTTTCATTTTTATCAGAAAAACAAAGCAGCCCAACACGGCTGGCTTCCTGGATAGCAGACAAAGTCAATACACCGCAAATCTCTTTCGCAATATCGATTTTAAGTTTATTAGCCTCTCCTACCCGCTGCGAAGCACTTACATCCAGCATAAAAAAAGCTGTCTGTTCTTTATCTTCCTTAAAAATTTTTATAAAAGTCCCATGACCTTTGGCCGATGTATTCCAGTCTATCGCCCGCACATCATCACCGTACTGATAAAGCCGGAGATCGTCATATTCCAGACCGGAGCCTTTAAAAACGGAATGAAAGTTTCCATGTCTTTCACTTGTCACCGCTTTTCGCATCCTTATTTCATACTTTCGGAGTTTCCCCAAAAACAGTTCAAACATATGTTTTGCGAAAAAATTACCACCTTTGCAACAAATAGCAGCTAAACAAAGATAGGTATTTTGGGAATTATGACGCGACGGATTATTAATTTCTCATTCAGTTTGATACTGACTGCGGGTATGTTGATGATTTTTGCCGGCTGTACCAAGGAAGAAACACCTCCTGAAGGCACGCTTCCTGAAGAAAAAATGGCCGATATTCTTACAGACATTCACATTGCCGAATCCCGTGTAACCCGCCTGCAGTTAAAATCTCTGGATTCTTCTATTCTTATATTTGATAAATTAAAACAGGAGGTTTGGAAAAAACACAAAGTGGATACGCTGGCTTATCGTAACAGCTATTCTTTTTATATGACGCATCCTGTTTATATGACCCGTATTTATCAAAGTGTCAATAAAAAAATTGAAGCACGGGAAAAAACCAAAAATATTAAGCCTTAATATTAGCCGTACATACATCATTAACTTTAATCGAATTACCAGTGAACCAAAGCATTGTAGTAATCCCTACCTACAACGAAATTGAAAATATTGAAGCGATTATCCGAAAGGTTTTCAGCCTTTCAAAACCTTTCGATTTATTAATTATTGATGACGGATCACCAGACCAGACAGGTGCTGCGGTAAAAGAATTACAGAAAGAATTTGGTGCTTCTCTTCATCTTGTTGAAAGAAAAGGAAAACTGGGATTAGGAACGGCCTATATCCATGGCTTCAAATGGGCTCTGGAAAAAGGCTATGAATACATATTTGAAATGGATGCCGATTTTTCACATCCTCCGGAAGATCTGATCCGTTTACATCATGCCTGTGCTGAAGAAGGACATGACGCAGCGATTGGCTCACGTTATATCACGGGTGTCAACGTAGTAAACTGGCCTATCAATCGGGTTTTGATGTCTTATTTTGCAGGATATTATGTGCGGATGATTACCGGAATGCCGATTATGGACCCAACAGCGGGATTTATCTGCTATACGCGTAAGGTACTGGAAACCATTGATCTGGATAAAATCCAGTTTATCGGATATGCATTCCAGATTGAAATGAAATTTAATTCCTGGAAGTATGGCTTTGACATTGTAGAGGTTCCGATCATCTTTACAGACCGGACAAAAGGAGCCTCTAAAATGTCGCGCGGAATTTTTAAAGAAGCTATTTTAGGTGTTATCAACCTTAAAATCAGCAGCTATTTTAAAAGATATATTCCTGCTAACAGGCAAGTTCAGAAATAGCAAGCCAGCTCATCAGGCCAGGGGCTATTTCCAGCGATGTTTCATCGATATCGAAAGTGGGCGTGTGTACGCCGGAAATTATTCCACGGGCTTCATTACGCGTTCCTAATCTGTAAAAACAGGAATCGACCACCTGCGAATAAAATGCAAAGTCTTCTCCTGCCATCCACAGGTCGAGGTCAACGATATTTTCTGCACCCATATATTCCGTAGCAGCAGCTCTGACACGGCGGGTAAGCTCAGGCTGATTCTTTAAAAAAGGATAGCCTTTTATAATTTCAAAAACGCAGCGCCCGCCCATGGCTTCAGCCATGCCTTCAGCCATTTTTTTCATCTTATTCAATCCATCTTCACGCCAGACTTCATCCATGCAACGCCAGGTTCCCTGCAGGGTTACTTCGTTTGGAATGACATTGGTAACGCCGTCTGCAATAAAACGTCCAAAAGATAAGACGGCCGGATTGGAAGGTTTCCTGTATCGGCTGATGATTTGTTGTAAGGCTACCACGATATGGGAAGCAATCAAAATAGGATCAATCAACTGGTCAGGAGCAGCAGCATGTCCGCCTTTTCCGATCACGGTTACATACAATTCATCCGTACTGGCCATATACATTCCTTCACGGAAACCAATTTTTCCAACCGGAATATTCGGAGCCACATGCTGGCCCATCATACTTATTGGCCTTGGATTTTCCAGAACACCTTCTTTAATCATCAGCGAAGCCCCGCCCGGTGCTTTTTCCTCAGCAGGTTGAAAAACGAGTTTAACAGTTCCTTCAAACTGATCTTTTAACTGATTTAAAATTCTTGCCGTGCCCAGTAAAGATGCCGTGTGCACATCATGGCCGCAAGCGTGCATCACACCCGGCACCTGCGATTTGTAAGGAACATCGTTGGCTTCAATAATTGGCAGAGCGTCCATATCGGCACGTAACCCTACTATTCTTTTCTCTGGATTTCTACCCTCAATCAGTGCAACAAGGCCGGTTCCTGCAATGCCCTCCTGTGGTGTCAGTCCCAATGCGCGAAGCTCTTCAGCTACAAATTGTGCCGTTTTGAATTCCTCAAACGATAATTCCGGATTGGTATGCAAATGCCGGCGGTTCGCAATAACGCTCGCCGCTTGTTCCTTCGCGAGTGACTTTATTTTTTGTTGCAGGTCAAACATATGTACAAAGAGAAAATGAAGAGTATAAGTATGTCAGAATGAATTATAATTCCGGCATAAGCCCTGCAAAGGTACGAAGAAATAGAATCGGGCAGAATGCAGAGAAGCCGGATTGCTAAAAATCAGCCTATTTAGGGCACCTTTCGTAACATCAATATCTAATTTTGAAGTACTTCAAAGAAAAAAAAGTAATTTTGGCTCAACACATTAATATAGCAAAGAACGTAATGACGCATCAGGATTTTCTAAAAGCGTTGGTTTGTCCGCTTACCGGCAGTCCACTAACAATTGCCGCAGATGGCAAAACGCTTACCAGTGAAGATGGTACAATATATGAAGTAGGTGACACCGGTATTGTTAATATGCTCTATCCTAAGGAATTACTTCCGGGTGATGCACATGAACAATACCTTTATGATCAGGCATTTCTTCGTTACGACAAAGGTGTTTCATGGGTATTTGAAACGTTGAATCATTCAGATGAAGCAGCGACCCGCCGCTTTTTCATTGACCTGATGGATTTAAAACCAGGTATGAAAGCACTTGAAGTGGGTGCAGGTACAGGAAAAGATTCTGCTTTGATATTGGAAAAAGTAAAACCGGGCGGAACTGCTGTTTTGTCTGACTTATCTCCAAACATGCTGAAACTTGCTCAGGAAAAACTTTCTACAGAGGATGTCAATGTACATTACTTTTTAGGAAACGGATCTTACCTTCCCTTTGCTGATGATACTTTTGACGCTGTTTTCCATTTTGGCGGTATCAATACGTTTTCTGAAAGAAAAAGAGCTTTTGATGAGCTTACACGCGTAGTACGCCCTGGCGGAAAAGTTGTGGTTGGTGATGAAAGTGTTGCTCCTTGGTTACGGAACACGCCAACGTATGCTACTTTACTAAAAGCAAATCCTCTTTTCCGTGCTGAGGTACCGATTGAAGATGTTCCTGCTAATGTGGAGAATTTCAAATTGCACTACGTTTTCGGAAATGCTTTTTATGTAATGGAATATACCGTGACAGCAAAAGCTCCGGAAGTAGATATCGATCTTGCGATTCCGGGGAAAGATTTTGTAGATAACTGGCGTTTACGCGCAGAAAAAGCAGAATCTTAAAAAATGAAATTATCGACTTTACAATAACAGATTTATTGTAAATAATTTGCCGCAAGGCAGACTTTTGAAATCATTCAATTATGTGGGTTAAAAAGGGAGTAGTTTACAAGCCGGACGGAAGTTTACCGCACAGCCTTTCGCATGCACAGGTTCCGTACGCTTACAAGCATAAAGATTTTTTACGGGTATATTTTTCATCCCGGGATGCAAGCGGTCAATCCAGACCTACCTTCATTGACGTAGATTATGAAGATCCAACGAAGATTCTTTATATCCATGACAAACCGGTACTTGAATTAGGTGGTCCGGGAGAATACGATGAAACGGGCGCTATGCCTGCCTGGTTTGTCGATATGCCGAATGGCGACATATGGCTTTATTATACAGGCTGGAACAGAACCTGGAATTCTTATCGTTTGTCGATGGGACTGGCAGTGAGTAAAGACGGAGGACTAACGTTTGAAAAAATGTTTAAAGGCCCGATTATGGACCGTAGCATTCAGAATCCAATTTGGGCAGCACAGCCTTCTGTAATGCGTGAAGACGACGGAACATGGCGGATGTGGTATATTTCGGGTCATAAATGTGAATACATTCACGGATATCCGGAACCCTTTTATCGCGGCCAGTCGGCCACATCAAAAGATGGAATTCATTGGGACATCAGTGATATTCCAACGTTGGAGTTTGATGATTTTCTTCATGCGGTAGGTCGCCCGAGTGTTTATAAAGAAGACGGCATTTACAAAATGTACTATTCTTACCGGCACACGCTTGACTACAGAACGGATCGTAATCAGAGCTATCGTTTAGGTTATGCCGAATCAACGGATGGAGAAACCTGGGAAAGAAAAGATAACCTGGTAGGTATTGGAAAATCAGATAATCCGGAAGATTTCGATTACCAGATGATCAATTATGCCAACTATTACGAACATAACGGCAAAAAATATTTGTTGTATAACGGTAATGGTTTTGGAGCAGCAGGTTTTGCTTATGCCGTTTGGGAAGACTAAGTCTTTCTGTCACAAAAAAGAATAACGAAAGTCATTATCTGGCTTCAAAAAGAGTTATAAATTTGTGAATAATAAATTACAGATTCTGATTCACTAAGCATAAGTGTATTGTCGTCAAACGATTACACTAAATCTGGATTCTGTAATTTGTTTTACACTTTATAAATCGCAAAATCAACAATAAAAATGAGCACACTTCAGCAGCAATTTAATAACGACGGATTTGTCATCCTGCGTAATTTCTTAGATAAAGATTTAATCAACTCCATTTATACCGAGGCTCGCAAAATTTTTGCAACGCAGATAAAAAGGGTAACGGGAGTTTCCGTAGATATTGATGACAAAGCTGCTTTCGAAAATTCAATGTTTGAATTTTTTGAAAAAGATTTTAATGCTTTTGTCAATACAGGAAAAACAGTTCAGCACTCGTTTTCTTTACACAGGCTGGGTGTTGATCCGCAAATAGAAAGTTTACTGAAACAGGTAGGGGTCGAAAATCCGATTATCGGAGCACGTCCTGCGATGCAGTTTAACAGCCGTTTTTTATCAAAAGATGGCAGCAAACACTGGAAACTGGATGCACACCAGGACTGGCGGACAGGTCAGGGATCTTTGGATAGCACTGTTATCTGGTTCCCAATGGTTGACGCAGGTGCTGACATTGGTGCTTTGCAGGTGATTCCGGGAAGTCATAAAACAGGTTTAAAAGAATCCAATACATCAGGTTACCAGGGTGGAATTACGGCAGGTATCAAAGATGAAGATTTTGTTCAGACTGAATTTTCTGTTGGCGATATCCTGATTTTTTCTGCTTTTCTGGTGCATCAATCCGGAAATAACATTACCAATAATATTCGCTGGTCTGTTCAGTTGCGTTATAATAACCTTAATGAGCCTACATTCATTGAACGGGGCTATCCGATGGCATACATTTATGCTCCGGAAAAAGAACTTGTAACACCGGATTTTCCGAGTGTACAGCAATTACAAAATGTATTTAGCTGAGAAGGTTATGGCTAAGGCCATTGACAACAAAGCGTTAGGAGTATCAGCTAATTATTGACAGAGCACATTATGATCAAGGTAAGTGTAGTTATACTTACGTTTAACCAGGCTGCTTTTATTGGTAAAACAATTGAAAGTGCATTGAATCAAACCACAAATTTCGATTATGAAATACTTGTTGGCGATGATTTTTCTACGGATGGGGCGAGAGATATAATTTTAGCATATCAAAACCGGTATCCGGATAAGGTAAAGGCTGTTCTGCATTCCAAAAACTTGGGGCAGAACGGTCTTTTTAATACCATTGAAACTTTGAAACTAGCCACAGGACAGTACATTGCTCCGTTGGATGGCGATGATTACTGGACTGATCCAACCAAACTTCAGAAGCAGGTTGACTTTATGGATTCGCACCCGGACTATTCTGCCTGCTTTCATAACGCGCTCATTACCTTTGAAGATGGTTCGCCTTCTGTCGAGGTAAATCCTCCGAACCAGAAGAAAAAAATCGAGATGGAAGATCTTATCGGCGAAGATGAGATCTGGTTTATGGCGACTTCGGCGGTGATGTTTAAAAATCATGTGATGCATTATCCTGAATGGTTTTTAAAATCGACCAGCGGTGATATTCCGCGTTATGTCATTCTGGCTAAACATGGCCCTATCGGGTATATTCCTGAGCTGATGTCTGTTTACAGAAAAAATAAAGCCGGCGCCAGCTTTAAAGATCATTACCGTGATGTGCGTTTTCTGCGCAACCGGATTATGATGTACAAAGGGATTAATGAAGAAACGAATCATCAGTTTGATAAATCCCTGCGTAAGAATATTGCAAGATATTACCGTATGCTGCTCGATGCCCGTCAATTATCAAGAAGTTATTTCAGAAGAGCCGGAGTTGCGGCAAATTATCTTTTTCTGAAAGGTGCTGACTTAAATGAAGTCAAAGAAGTAGCGCGTGATTATATTCTCCCTAAGTGGGTGGTGAGCACGTATAGCTTTGTTGCCCTGCTGCCTTACCGTATCCGCCAGTCAAGCCATTGATCACTAATTTTTCTGTTTTTCTATGATCAAAGTTTCTGTCTGTGTCCCGACTTTCAACCATGAGCACTACATCGGACAAATGCTTGAAGGTGCATTGATGCAGCAAACTACATTTCCTTTTGAAATTGTAATCGGTGATGATGCTTCGACTGATAAGGCCCAGCAGATTATCAAAAAATATGCAGACCAGTATCCTGAGATCATAATAGCTTACTTACATCCGAAAAATCAGGGGCCAAGTAGTCCAAGAGAATTTGCCGGACGAAATAATGTTCTTCAGTTGCTAAAAGCCTGCAAAGGTGAATACGTTGCCATGTGCGAAGGCGATGATTACTGGACTGATCCTCATAAACTTCAAAAACAAGTTGATTTTCTGGATTCACATCCTGATTTTTCAATTTGTCACCACAACATGCTGGTAACCTATGAAGACGGATCGCCCAGCCATCATTTTAATAAAGAAACACAGCCATTAATTTCAACTATTGATGACATTCTTCAGGATCGATGGTTTATGGCCACAGCCAGCTGGATGTATCGCAATTATTTCCTTACAGAAGATTTTGCCGCCTGGCATTCGCTTGCGGCAGCCGGCGACTGGGCATTAAGTATTCAGCTTGCTGCGAAAGGGAAAATCGGTTACCTCCCTGAAACAATGGGCGTATACCGCAAGCATAGTGCAGGCCTCAGCCTTGTACATTCCGGAAGTAATGCATGGTTTTTAAAAAACCGGAAAGAAATGTTTGAGAATGTGAATGAATGGCTTGATAAAAAGTATGATACCACGATTATTAAGACCATAGCGCGCTACGAAGAACAATTGAAAAAACTGGAAATAATTGGCAGTTCAATATAATAATCTTTAATTTGTACTGTTTTTCAATCCGGACATACATGAAGCTAAGTGTTGTAATACCAGCATATAACGAAGAAGAATCCATTACTGACACTTTAAGGTCTCTTTACCAAACCTTGAAGAAGTACAATATCCCTCACGAAATTTTCGTAACCAATGATAATTCAAAAGACGGAACATTACGTGTTCTGGATGAATTATCCCTCGAAATTCCTACGCTTGTTTATCAGACTAATCCCGGCCCTAACGGTTTTGGCTATGCGGTTCGTTTTGGCCTTGAACGCTTTTCCGGTGACTGTGTGGCAGTGTTTATGGCAGATTTATCCGATGATCCGGAAGATCTTGTAAAATATTATTACAAGATGGTTGAAGGTGATTATGACTGTGTTTTCGGATCGCGCTGGGAAAAAGGAGGAAAAGTGATTGACTATCCAGCGCTTAAAAAAGTAATCAACCGGGTTGCTAATTTTATCGTCCGTATCATCATGGGCATTAAATACAACGATACAACGAACGCTTTTAAATTATACAAACGGGAAACGATTGAAGGAATTAAACCTTTTCTTGCCCCGCATTTCAACCTTACCATCGAGCTTCCCTTAAAAGCCATGGTTCGCGGCTACAATTATGCTGTGGTTCCTAATAGCTGGACAAACCGGAAATATGGTGAATCCAAATTGAAAATCAAGGAAATGGGAAGCCGTTATTTCTTTATTCTGATGTACTGTTTCATAGAAAAATTCTTCTCCCAAGGTGATTATATGAAGAAAACAGTAGCTCCTAAAAAGGAAGTAAGCAGATAACATAAATGATTTATTGCAAGAAAAAAAGCGTACAGTGTGCGCTTTTTTTATTTTATCCACTCCTGAATAAAAGTCATTTTATGCGCTATGTAGGAAACAAAAAATCCCCAGCCGATTGCGCTTAATGTCATCCATAAAAAAATAGAAGTTCTTGGAACACGGAAAGCTACGGCCAGGGCTGTTCCGAAAATCGGGGTAAACAAAGGTGGTGTTAAGGCTGCTATCCCGATAATACCAAATTTTTTCCAGATCCTGACTGCCATACGATTCGTTTTGCTGAATCTTTTAGGCGTTCCTTTTCTATGTTTTTTTAACAGTACCTGAATTCCTTTTCCAACAAAAGTTACAACCATAACACTGAACATCATACCGGCGATAGAACAAATGGCTGTTTCAATCCAGGTAAGGTTCAGGATTACACCGGTAATAGGGCCACCGAAAAATTTAAGTGTACTGGCAAGGGCAACAGATATGTACTTCAAAAAGATTGCTTTCATTTATACTTTTACTTGAATCATTTCCAAAGCAAAGCGCCTTGTAGCTTCATTGGTGTTTACATAATCAAGGTAAGTTGGATTCTCAACATAGTCGATTTTGGCAATGCTTTCTATAATCACATCCGAAATTTCCAAAAATCCTATCTTATCCTGAAGAAACGCTTCAACGGCAATTTCATTGGCTGCGTTGACGATACAGGCAGAATTTCCCTTTTTTTCTAAGGCCTGATACGCAATGGCAAGGTTCCGGAAAGTTTCCTGATCAGGCTTTTCAAAGGTCAGGGAAGGATAAGCTGTAAAATCAAAACGGGGAAACGACGATTTTAAACGGTAAGGATAATGAAGCGCATATTGGATCGGCAATTTCATATCCGGCAATCCCATTTGTGCTTTAATACTCCCATCCTCAAATTGAACCATGGAATGGATAATGCTTTGCGGGTGCACAATGACATCAATCTGACTGGCAGCAAGATCAAACAGCCATTTGGCCTCTATCACTTCCAGACCTTTATTCATCAACGTAGCGGAGTCTATCGTGATCTTTGCGCCCATACTCCAGTTGGGATGTTTCAGCGCCTGCTGCTTGGTAACTGCTGCTAAAAACGAACTGTCTTTGCCACGGAACGGGCCGCCGGATGCAGTCAGGATGATTTTTTCAACCGGATTTCTTTCTTCTCCAACCAGACACTGATAAATTGCAGAATGCTCGGAATCTACCGGATATATACTAACGTTGTTTTCTCTGGCAAGATTTGTAATCAGTTCGCCGGCAACAACCAGCGTTTCCTTGTTTGCAAGCGCAATGTTTTTTCCTGCTTTAATGGCGTGAATGGTGGGCAATAAACCGGCATAACCTACCATGGCAGTCAGTACGATGTCAATCGAATCAGATTCTACAACGGAAACCAATGCAGCATCGCCGCTGTATACTTTGACCGGAAAAGAAGAAAGTGCAGCAGCAACCTTGTCATACAAGGATTCATTACCAATCACAACCACTTCCGGTAAAAATTTGACAGCCTGCTCAATCAGTAAATCAGCATTGTTCTGCGCTGTGAGTACTTCCACAGAAAAAATTTCAGGATTGGCTTCAATAACTTCCAGCGCCTGTGTCCCGATCGAACCTGTGGAGCCTAAAATGGCTATTCTTTTTTTTGACATAATTTCTTAAATAAAAAACTTTACAACGCATTTATCTTCGTTAGCTCATCAGCTATCTTCCGGTCGTTGGAAAGTCTGGGTACCTTATTTTGCCCGCCTAATTTGCCGTTGGCTCTCATATAATCAATAAAGGAATTTTTACGCAGCGGGGTTAATACAAGCTGGCGCAGAATACTTCCCTTAATCAGGTCATCATAATAAACATTCAACTCTGTAAGCCTCCGGTCAATATCCTGTACGAATTTTTCCATGTCTACAGGCATCACTGCAAATTCTACAAACCATTCATGATAAGGTAAACTGCTCTGATTGGGTGTTACCATGGGTGCTACGGTAAATTCAACCACTTCCACCTCCGGGTGACGTTCCATGGCATAGCGAAGCGCTTTTTCTATTTCTTCTCCAATCACATGTTCCCCAAAAGCAGAAATAAAATGCTTTATTCGTCCTGTTACCAAAATACGGTAAGGATTCGTTGAAACGAATTTTATGGTATCCCCGACAGAATAGCCCCACAAACCTGCATTACTGCTTACAACAACTGCATAGTTTTTATTGGTTTCGACGTCCTTAATCGAAATACGTTTCGGGTTTTCGTCAAAATAATTTTCAACCGGAATAAATTCAAAAAATATTCCCGAATTCAGCAATAATAAAAGTCCTTCTTCTTTCTGCGAATCCTGATAAGCAAAGAAGCCTTCTGAAGCCGGGTACAATTCGATAGAATCAATTCTTTTTCCTATTGATTCGTATAGTTTGGCACGGTAAGGTTCAAAGTTAACGCCTCCATAAATGAATAAAGAAAAATCAGGAAATACATCTTTTATTTTCTTTCCTGTTCTGTCAATAATCCTGTCAAAATACATCTGAACCCAGGGTGGAATCCCGGAGATCAGCGACATGGGCTGGTCTATCGTTTCATCAATGATTTTATCCAGTTTTGTTTCCCAGTCTTCAATGCAATTGGTTTCATAACTCGGCAGCTGATTTGCCCGCAAATACGCCGGAACATGATGATTGGAAATGCCGGATAAACGTCCTGTCAGCACGCCGCCTGTTTCTGTCATCACCGGGCTTCCGGAAAGGAAAATCAGCTTTTTATCCAGAAATGCTGCTTTTTTCGTTTCAGCAATGTAGCTTAAAATTGCATTCCTGGCTGAATTGATATGGTTAGGAATCGATTCCCTGGTAATCGGAATGTACTTTGTTCCGGAAGTTGTACCGGACGTTTTGGCAAAATAAAGCGGTTTTCCTGGCCAGAGAATGTCAGCCTCTCCTGCTTTAAGATGAGCAATATATCCTTTCAAATCTTCATAATCACGTACCGGAACGGCTTCTTTAAACTCTTCATACGTATGAATATCTTTAAAGAAATGGTCTTTTCCAAACTGCGTACGCATGGCTTTTTCCACCAGTTTTGCACGCCATTCGTCCTGCACTTCCGTACTCCGGGCAATCCAGTTCTGCTGTTCCTCTACGATGTATTTAGCCAGTGGCTGGCTTAAAAGTGCTTTGATTCCCATATTGAAAACAAATGTACACAGGATTTATAAATTCTATTCTACAAGGCTGAATCCCACACGTCTCCAGGCTGAAAACCATGCCCTTAGCGAAATTTGTTAAATGCCTTTGTTTGTGGGTAATTATCTGTAATTTTGCACACCTGAAATCAAAGTGAGCGAAAATTTTAAAAATATATATGGGATTGTTTGATTTTTTGACAAGTGATATAGCGATTGATTTGGGTACGGCAAATACTTTGATCATCCATAAAGATACAGTTGTTGTTGATGAGCCATCAATTATTGCCATGGATAAAACCACTGGTAAAGTGTTAGCGATAGGACACACAGCAATGCAAATGCATGAAAAGACGAATGAAAATATTAAAACCATTCGTCCTCTAAAAGACGGTGTTATAGCCGACTTTACTGCTGCGGAAATGATGATCCGTGGTATGATTAAAATGATTGATACGGGCAGCCGTTTTTTCACACCATCCCACCGCATGGTTGTTTGTATACCATCCGGAATTACCGAAGTTGAAAAACGTGCCGTAAAAGATTCATGTGAACATGCAGGCGCTAAGGAAGTCTACATGGTTCACGAACCTATTGCCGCTGCGATTGGTATCGGTATTGATATTACACAACCTAATGGTGTAATGATCGTGGATATTGGAGGCGGTACCACTGAAATCGCCGTTATAGCGCTTTCGGGTATTGTTTGTGAGCAGTCTGTACGTATTGCAGGCGATGTTTTTACAAGAGATATTGTAGATTATATGCGTCGTGAACATAATCTTCTGATTGGTGAGCGCTCCGCTGAATTAATTAAAATGGCCATCGGATCAGCCTCTCCTGAGCTGGAAAATGCTCTGGAAGATTATCAGGTCCGCGGACGTGACTTGATGACCGGTATTCCAAAGGAAATTCGTGTAACGTATAGTGAGATCGCTTATTCACTAGATAAATCAATATCTAAAATTGAAGAAGGCGTGATGAAAGCCCTAGAAATTTCTCCTCCTGAACTTTCTGCTGATATTTTCAAAAATGGTATCTGGCTGACAGGTGGTGGCGCTTTGATCCACGGCCTTGACAGACGCATTTCTCTTAAAACAAAGTTACCTGTACACATTGCAGATGATCCGTTAAAAGCGGTAGTAAAAGGTACCGGTGAGGTCCTTAAAAATCTGGAATTGTACAAACCTGTTTTGATTTCGTAGTATAGGATCGTTCACAGCATGTCAGTCGAAAGTTCGACTGACATGCTGCGTGTGAACATATTAGCTTATGCTTCAGCTCGTAGATTTTGTTGCCAGGAATCGGTTCTTTTTGGTTTTTATTTTGCTGGAAGTATTCAGCGGATGGCTGATCGTACGCAGTAATTCCTATTGGGGTGCTACTTATTTTAACACTTCAAATTATTACGTAGCCAAAACACTTGCGTTTTCAAATGCCGCACAGGAATATACTCATTTAGGTGACATCAATGCGGATCTTGCCCGTGAAAATGCACGTCTTCATGCTCTTGTAGCTACTTTAAGTCAAAAAAATGCAAAGGACGCTCCTATTGGCTACGTTCCTGATTCTGCTTTTAATTCGAGATTTACGTATACGGTTGCAAAGGTTGTAGACAATGAGATCAACCGGACTAACAATTATATTACAATTGACAAAGGCACAGCAGATGGAATCCAGCCTGACATGGGTGTTATTTCAGCTACTGGCGTAGTAGGAAAAGTCCGTTTTTGTTCGCAAAACTATTCTATTATTACTTCCATTCTGCATTCTCAGTTTATGGTTTCTTCCAAGCTGGTGCGCAGCCAGGAAATCGGTACTGCTAAGTGGCCGGGAAAAGATCCTAACTTCCTTGATCTGGTAGATGTTTCCCGGTATACCAAAGTTTACAAAGGCGATTCTGCTGTAACTTCCAACATGAATTCTGTCTTTCCTCCCGGAATTATGGTAGGACGGGTAAAATCAGTTACAGTCCATCCTGATCAGACATTTTATAACATAAGTCTTCAGCTGGCAACCGACTTTAGAAATCTTTCTTATGTCTATGTGGTGAAAAATCAGCAACTTGGGGAACAGGAAAAACTAAAACAACGCATAGGAGAACGTCAATGAGTTTACGCGAAGCAATACAATATTCTTTCATGGTTCTGCTTTACCTGCTGCTGCAGATCTTCTTTATGCGCAATATGGTATTATTTAATTATGCTTTCTGCTTCATTTATATTGCAGGTATTCTTATTCTTCCGGCAGAGATCAGCAGAATGTATCTGTTATTTATCGGGTTTGCTGTCGGTTTTACGGTTGATATTTTCTCAAATACTTTTGGAATGCATGCAGCCGCAACAGTACTTATTGCCTACCTCCGGCCATTCCTTATTCAATATCAGATGGAGTCTAAAGGAGCTGAGCGTATCGATATTGGAATCAGAAGTCAGGGAATCGGATCCTTTTTGGCTTACATCATTCCTCTAATCCTTCTGCATCACACTGTACTTTTTATAATGGAGATAAATAATTTTGGTATGATATTGCATACACTGCTCCGTATTGCAGCCAGTGCACTATTTACTGTAATAATGATTGTCCTTGTGGAACTTTTTTCAAGAAGGTAACATGACAATTTGACCTGCATTATCTTGGTGGCTCGAAATTTGATGTTTATACATGAATAAATGACGATCCTATCTTTTTTGGAATCATTAATGCCAGGTAAAGTCTTTTCAGCAAAAAAATATACAAGCGGAAATAATGGTAGTTCAGTACGTTAGAAATACCATTCATCAAAAATTGCTTTGTAGGATTTGGAGCTGTTAATAATCTTTGTAATTTCAGCATTCCTATGTCAGTTGCCATGTCAGAATCGATCACCACAAATGAATACACAGACGATCTCCGCTATCAGGTTTTCAACCGTGAATTCATGCCTCATATAGACTCCATGTACAACTTCGCCTTCCGCCTAACCATGGATGAAGACGATGCAAATGACTTGGTGCAGGATACATACCTGAAAGCTTTCCGGTTTATTTCTTCTTTTGAACAAGGTACAAATGCTAAAGCGTGGCTTTTCCGTATCCTGAAAAACAGCTTTATTAACGATTACCGTAAAAAGAGCAAGGAACCGTCCAAAGTAGATTATCAGGAAGTAGAAACTACTTATAATTCTGAGGAGGCCTCTGATACGACTTATACTGTTGATCTTCGTGCGGATGCGGTTCAGGAGCTGATCGGTGATGAAGTGGCCAATGCATTAAACGCACTGCCTGTTGATTTCCGTACGGTTATCATTTTATGTGATATAGAAGGATTTACCTACGAAGAAATGGCCAAAATTCTGGACATTCCTATCGGTACCGTAAGATCCAGATTACACCGCGCACGTAATCTTTTGAAAGAAAAACTAAAAAGTTATGCGAGTTCAATGGGGTATGATTCTTAAGTCATGAAACTTTTTTTATGCACTATTGGGTTATAGGGTACAGTCGTACATATATATTCCAAAAAATCAATTTACCAGCATAATTTGTGATGAATGCATCTTCCCATACGCCTTCTGTTACAGAAGAAGCGCAAAAACAAACCATGAAACACAGTTGTGATCATCATGCTGAATGTATGAAAATCATTCAGTCTATACTTGATGATGAAGCTACGGAAGCAGAAAAAGAGCATTTCAGAGAAAATATGGATAAATGCTTGCCATGCATTGAATCTTACAAACTCGAAAAATGTATAAAGGATTCTTTAAGTGTCAAACTTGAAAAGAAACCTTGCCCCCAGGCAATTTTAGATACCATTATGTCTAAAATTAAATAGTTAATCTTGTTCGCGTGAAAGGTAAGCTTATTATATTTTCTGCCCCATCAGGATCTGGGAAGACCACCATCGTAAGGCATCTGTTAAACAAATATTCCTCTCAACTTGCATTTTCAGTTTCGGCCTGCACACGTCCCCGTCGTGAATACGAAATAGACGGGAAAGACTACTACTTTTTATCCATTGATGATTTTAGACAAAGGATTGCAAACCAAGAGTTTGCTGAGTGGGAAGAAGTGTATGCAGGAAACTATTATGGAACATTGAAAGTTGAAATCCAGAGACTCTGGAATGAAGGAAAACATGTAGTCTTTGATGTGGATGTGAAAGGTGGGCTGAAATTAAAAGAAGCATATAAAGAACAAGCATTGGCTGTCTTTGTGAAAGTTTCTTCCGAAAAAGAAATAGAGCGGAGGCTTGGAAGCCGTGGTACAGAAACGGCAGAAACCTTGGCAACACGTCTGGCCAAGGTCCGCTATGAACTGAGCTTTGAGCATGAGTTTGATACCGTAGTCATTAACGACAACTTGGAAGCCGCTCTGACAAAAGCAGAAAATCTTATTAAGGAATTTGTTGAGGCCTGATAAAATTCATGTCATGTATTTGTCAGTAAATTGTCATTTTTGTCATGAAATTGATAATGCAAGATGTTGTTAAAAATAACATCCTTGCAGATTTCAGGACCAAAATTATTTATTTATGAAAATTGGTCTTTTTTTCGGGTCGTTTAATCCCATCCATATTGGTCACATGATTATAGCCAACACCATGGCTACAGCAACTGATTTGGAACAAGTGTGGTTTGTGGTAAGCCCGCAAAATCCTTTTAAGAAAAATAATAGCTTATTGCATGAATTTGACCGGTTTGACCTGGTATCCCGTGCTGTGGCAGACAACTCATTGCTTAAAGCATCAGATGTAGAGTTCCACATGCCGAAGCCCAGCTTTACCATTGATACGCTTATAAGAATGCAGGAGAAATTTCCGCAGCACCAATTCAAGCTGATTATGGGAGAAGATAACCTGGCACAATTCCCAAACTGGAAAAATCATGATAAAATTCTGGAATACGTCGGCTTGTATGTATATCCAAGACCCAACTCCCAGCCTCACAATTTTAAAGATCATCCGGCTGTAAAGTTTGTACAGGCTCCCCTGCTTGACATCTCTGCCACTTATCTGAGGGCCTGCTTAAAAAGCGGAAAATCAATTCGTTATATGGTCTCCGAACCCGTAGAAGAAATGATCAGGATCAAGAAATTTTATGCCTGACACCTACAAAGGTATGCTCTGATAAGTTATTTCAGATAGTAGTCCAATGGCATTAAATTTCAGCATCACCTTCTTTGCATCCGACTTTTTGGTAATGTCATCGCACTGCGGTCCTTTTTCCAAAAAATAAACATAGAATTTCTGGTTACGCTCACCCAGCTGGTGAATGTCTGGCCGTCCCAATATTTTACCAATATCATCTGCAAACTTTCCAAGTAATTGTTTCTGCTCCGATTTTAAGTCAGCAATAAGCGCTGTACGTTCTCCCTTGCATCCTCCACGGTCCTGCCGCCATTTCTTAACGTCCAGCTTACCCAGTTTATCTGGCGGCGTAGAACAGGCTGCCAGCATTATAAAAAGCACTATTATAGATATATAAGATTTTACTTGTACCATAACATTTAAACTATTCTTATTAATCATAAAACAAAGGCGAATCTAAGGATATAATCAGTAGGTAAGAAACCGTTTGTACTATTGATCTAACATTATTACTTATCACACGGTTTGAATAGTATGAAAAAATATTTGCTAGCGGGTCTGTTGCTATTTAGTACATGCATGGCTCATGCACAAGCTGGTTTTACTACTCCCAGAGATGCTGAGGAATGTTCTGATCTTTTTTTTAAGGCCCTTCTTGATGAAGATTATAATACACTGAATAATATTCTGTCCGACGATTTCTCCATTGTTAGTTTTAATGGGCAGCAGATTGACCGCGCTACACTTTCAGGAGCTATAGAACAAGGTTATCTGACCATAGAAACGGGGATGTTATCCGGCGTACGCACCCGTACATACGGCGACGTAGGCATCATAACAGGAATCTGGAATGTGAAAGGAAAATTAGAATCCGGCAGTTTTCAAAACCAGGTAGCTTATACAGTTATTTCGGTTAAAACTGCAGGAATCTGGAAAGTGGTGAGTGTACAGCTTACGCCTATAAATTAATGGCTTCAAAACAAGCTGTATAATTTTCATCAGCCATTTTAACAAAAAAGCCATCCATTTCTGGATAGCTTTTTTCAAAATATTTATAATACAAATAACTAAACGTTCATCAAAGATTCACGACGGCGCATTTTACCGGCAGGAATTCCAAACATCATTTTGAAACGGCGGCAGAAGTAAGCTGTATCTTTGTATCCAACATCAGAACCGATTGCACGGATACTTTTCTTGGAAGTACGAAGCAAGTCAACCGCTTTTTCCATGCGCTGGTATTCAATATAATCCTGAGGATTAATACCCGTCAGCATTTTAAAGTACTGTCCAACGTAATCTTCTGATACGTTAGCAACATTTGCCAGAACTTTGTTGGAAAGATCGCCACCCAAATTATCTTTGATGTATGCAAAGATGTCAATCAAACGAGGATCTTTGAAATAAGTACTGTTTGTTACTAATTGCTCAACAAACAATTTATTTTTAAGTATGTAACGAATAATCTCAATTACAACCTCTTCGGTCTTGATTTTAATGATACGTCCTTTACCCGGAATATCCAGCATGTCTTCCGTCAGGATCTGATTGATCGTAATTGCAATCTGATCATCTCTTTTAATCAGAAATGGCGGAACATCCAGAGAAGTAAAGAAGTTAACTGTATCAAAAACTTTTGCTTCAAAAGAGATCAGACCAAAAGAATTCGGCAATTTCCCGATCGAAGCAGGGTCATGTCCTGCTTCGATATAATTATCCCGGTTTGTCATGAATTCTTCATTCGATACCGTTTTGGCTGTTTGTGTGTTACCGTAGGTTACAGTTGCATGCTTTCCGCCTGGAATAAACAACATGTCTCCTTCTTCAACCTTGTGAGATTCTTCACTACCAAAAGAAACTTCTCCATCGTACAAAATTGTAAGTGAATTCTGTACATCATAAAAATTCTTGATCGTGATCGGCTGCAAGATGCGGATGTGACGTGCCTTGACAAATTTCACACCTAATGACTCGATAATCTTATTATAGTCTTCCATACTTTTATATATTTAGGGCCCGAAAAGACCATTTGTTCAATATTTGTACAAATCTAATAAATTGTACAAAACTAATACAAGCATGTATTAACAAAAAGGATAAAAAAACTATCTTTTTTAGACGAAATTAATCCCGGATTTAGAACAATATGCAGGAAAATGCTTGAAACGACCTATTTTAGCAACTTGGAGGCTATGAGAAGTTTTTGGATTTCGGAGGTACCTTCATAGATTCGTGTAGTTTTTGCTTTACATACCATCCATTCCACATAATATTCGTTTAAATAAGAATATCTTTCTATTACCCGGAACTTCTCCGTTTTCTAATATATTGATAATACTGGTATATAAATCAGTCAACATACAGGCCTGTTATTCTGTAACATATTAAAACTTTGTGTTTTGCTGATCATTTTAAAAAAAAGATATCTTAAGTTTGCGGCCTGATAACACTTAGCCCTAGCCGAAATCAGCACACTTCATACAAGACATTTATTTCAACATGCCCATTCTTACCGTTTTTTATGTCAAGCTTTTCATCAATCTGGGGTTAACTCTGGGTATTTTCTGGGTGATAAGCCAATCTGCTCTTTTTGCAAAGTGGCAGCAGGAAAAAGAAAAATCTGTTTTTGCTGTTGGTTTTATTCTTCTGCGTCTTATTCCGTGGATTGCTATTTTTCTGATTGCGAACGAGGAACCGCGGGGTGATATTCCTTTTTTCTTTTATAAAGCAGAAGCAGCAAAAGCAGGCGGATTCGTTTACCGGGATTTCTGGTCTTACCATGCGCCTTTATACGCTTATATCATCAGCATACCTGTGTGGATCTGGCACAATTCGCGCGCCATTGTTTTATTTATGGTATTCATGGAAAGCGCTATCCTCTGGCTTACTTACAAAACCTATAAATTTAAAAGCAGCCGGGCTTTACAACTGGCGATTATTTACTTATTGCTCCCGGCAGGCTTTATGTACATTCTGGTAGACGGACAGGAAGAAGTCTGGTTTTGGGGAGCTGCTTTGCTGATCTGGCGCTATACAATTAAGCATAAGGAAAACTATGAAATTGGTGTAGGGCTTCTTTTTGCTTTAACATTGCTCACCATCAAAGTAACCTTCATTTTTCTGCTGCCTGCCATTCTGGTAGTTGTCAAAAAACCAATTAAGATGTTATTGGTTATGGCTGCTGTAGGTATTCCGGCAATTGGGTTTTTATACTGGCAGATCGGCGATTTATTTCTGATGCCTATTCGTCATACTGAGCAGTTAATGACACCGAATCTTTTCTCCATCAGCCGTCCGTTTGTAGAACTGATTATTTCTATCAACGAAAAAAAATCAACCATGATCAACTGGATCGGGTTGCTATTTACTGTTTTCATTCCTACTTACATGGCTTTCAAAGCGCGCCACCGGCATATCAGTGAAATTCTGCCCGGGATATTCATAGCCGTATTTGTTTGTATGATGATTTTTCAGGCCAGTGCAATGGGCGCTTATGTAATTGCTTATTTAATGGCTGTCTTGTTTGATGTGATCGATATTAAAAAAACAGGACATGTTCTTGTATTATTAGTTTTAAACTGGCTTACCGTTGTTCAGCCATTTGTCTGGGTTTATATTGGCCAGCCCTCCTATAAATCCTTTGGCATGTTTGGAAACTTTTCAAATCTGTTTGAATATGCCCTGCAGATTCTCAATGTGCTCTGCTACGCCTGGGTTTTACGCCAGACTTATCAGAATGTGGTACACCCCGAAAAACAGATATTGGCATGAGCATTGTCCTGGGAAAATTAGGCATCAGCCTTGCCGCTATTTTTATTTTAATTGTAATTATTGCGCTGCGTAAAAAAGTGTCTGAATGGCTTGAACATAAAAGTGTCAGAGCTTCTTTGATTACAGGCTGGGTAATCTTCCGGTTGATTCCTTTTATAGCCGTTTACCTGATTGCTAATCTTACACCAACTTCCGATGTTCTTGGCTTTTGGGATGAAGGCAGCAAAGCTTCCATGGGGCAAATTGTTTACCGTGATTTCTGGTCTCCGTATTCTCCTTTGTACGCTTATTTTCTCGGCATTTGGCTGAAAATATGGTATGATCCAAAAATGATCGTGCTTACGATGGCCTTCGTAGATGGTATTGCCTTATGGGTTTCCTGGCATTTTTTCCGTCCGTTTCAATCACGCGGTGCATTTTTGTTTAAAGCACTTATTTATTTTATCCTACCCGGATCACTGGTGCTTTGTATCATCGGAGCTCAGGAAGATGTCTGGATGTGGCTGTTTGTAGTGCTTGCTTATCTTGTAAGAGAAAAGACAGTTCGGGTAGAATGGTTTGCTGTGGTGTTAGCCATTGGTTTACTCATGACAAAGGCCATTTTTGTACTGATCCTGGTTCCTTTGTTTCTTCTTGAAAAACATAAAATACGGTTTGTTATACCGATGGCTATTATTGGAATTATTTCTCTGGGAATATTATATCCGTTGGTAGGCTGGGAATTTACGCAACCGCTGGATGAAGCCAAAGTACTACGCGCACCTAACATCTTGTCTCTGATCAATCCATGGTTTTACGACGGCATTGGTGTTGGAGAAAAATTCTGGAACTGGATTGGTCTGACTGTTGCTGTTGGACTTGCCTGCCTGGCTGCTTTCCGTCTTCAGAATGCTGATTTCAGAATTATGCTTTCTCGTGTATGGGTAGTTTTGTATGCTACAATGATGATCGTTCAGCAAAGCGCTTACAGTAATTATATCTTCGTCTTTTTAATTCCACTTGTTTTTTACATCATCGACTGGACTAGCAAAAAGCAAATAATTCTATTGCTTATTTTCAATGTTCTTTGTGTTGTTCATCCTTCTTACTGGTGGAGATTGGGTATGCCTTGCTATCTTGATCCGTCACATATAACAGCTTCAAAAGATCTTCTGATCGATTATACCATGCAGCTTGGTATTGTGGTCCTGGCAGGTTATTTCGTATGGCTAGCATTTCCGAAGAAGCAAAGCAGACACGAAATCCAGAATAATTAACAAAAAAGCCCTCACAAAAATGTGAAGGCTGATCTTACAATATCTTAATTATATATTATTCTATTGTATCAAAACCACAATAAGGTACCAAAACAGCCGGTATATGGATTGTTCCGTCTGCTTGCTGATTGTTTTCCAGCAAAGCCGCTAAGATACGTGGCAAGGCCAATGCTGAGCCGTTAAGCGTATGAAGCAATTGCGTTTTCTTATCGGCAGTTTTGTAACGAAGTTTTAAGCGGTTAGCCTGATAGGTTTCAAAATTGGAAACAGAGCTGCATTCCAGCCATCTTTCCTGCCCGGCAGACCAAACTTCAAAGTCAAAAGTCAATGCAGACGTAAAGCCCATATCTCCTCCGCACAAACGCAAAATACGAAAAGGCAATTCTAGTTTTTCAAGTAATCCTTTCACGTGATCCGACATAGCAGCCAAAGCTTTGTAAGAATCTTCTGCTTTACAAATCTGAACAATTTCAACTTTGTCAAACTGATGCAGACGGTTTAAGCCACGAACGTGCGCTCCCCAGCTACCTGCTTCACGGCGAAAACAAGGTGTATAGGCAACACTTTTAACCGGCAAATCTGTTTCAGCCACGATGACATCACGGTATAAATTCGTAACGGGAACTTCTGCGGTTGGGATTAAATAAAGATCGTCCTGAGCATCGTGATACATCTGACCTTCTTTATCAGGTAACTGTCCTGTTCCAAAACCAGAATCAGCATTGATCAGAATGGGAACCTGCACTTCATTATATCCGGCTTTGCCTGCTTCATCTAAAAAGAAAGCAATCATGGCGCGCTGCAAACGGGCTGCTTTTCCTTTATAAACCGGAAATCCTGCTGCGGTAATTTTATTTCCCAGTTCAAAATCAATAATCGGAGCCAGTTTGCCGCCTAGTTTTTTGATCAGTTCCCAATGTGGTAGCGCTCCTTCGGGAAGTACAGGCTTTGCACCTTCTTCCAGCTCATTTACGTTATCCTCAGCAGTACGGCCTTCAGGAACACTTTCGTGCGGCAGGTTAGGAAGCTTTACCAGTTCACTTTGAAGTTCTTCTTCTGTTGCCTTATGCTGTTCGTCGAGTTCCCTGGATCTTTCTTTCAATGCAGCGGTTTCACCTTTTGCAGCTTCGGCTTCTGCTTTTTTGCCTTCTTTCATTAAGGCACCAATCTCCTTTGCTTTGGCATTGGACTGGGTCAGCACTGCATCAAGCTCTTGCTGCAATTCACGACGCAAATGATCCAGTTCTATAATGCGGTCAACAGCAGTTTCGGGATCTTTAAAGTGTCTCTTTATCAATCCGGCAATGGTCAATTCCCTGTTTTCGCGGATAAAAATTGTTTGTAACATGTTTGGCTATTAGCTATCAGCGATTGACTAACAGCTAAACGCCAAAAGCCAATCGCTAAATAATAAGTTATCAGATTAAGAAAATCATGGTGCTGTGAAAATATCTTTCATTGCATCTTCATAATAAAAAAGGCGTTCATTAAGCACATTAAGTGCTTCTGCCTTATATTTTGAATGAATCAATAGTGAAAGATTATGCTCCGAAGCTCCATACGAAATCATTCGTATAGGAATATTCTTCATAGCTTCCAGTACTTTCAAGGCAATTCCTTCCTTATCCGCGCTGAAATTTCCTACAATACAGATAATATTCTGGTCACTGTCGTTTTCTTCCAGATCTGCAAATTCACGGAGCTCGGCTGTAATCGCTTCTAAATATTCAGAATTGTCAATGGTAACCGATACGGACACTTCCGAAGTGGTAATCATATCTACCGGCGTTTTGTATTTTTCAAAAATCTCGAAAACGCGTCTTAAAAAGCCATATGCATTCAGCATACGGGTTGAATGAATGTAGATCGCTGTAATATTATCTTTCGCCGCAATCGCCTTAATTTCTCTGTCAGAAGACTTATTTGCGATTAAGGTTCCGGGTGCCTCCGGCTGCATTGTATTTTTCAAACGTACCGGTACACCACGAAGTTTGGCAGGTGTAATGGTACTTGGGTGAAGAATTTTAGCGCCAAAGTAAGCCAGTTCTGCGGCCTCCTCAAAAGTAAGCTCGCGAATCGGGAAAGTGCGTTTTACAATACGCGGATCATTATTATGCATTCCGTCGATATCAGTCCAGATCTGGATTTCTTCGGCACGAATTGCACCACCGATTAATGAGGCAGTATAATCAGACCCGCCGCGTTTCAGATTATCAACCTCTTCGCGAGGATTTCTGCAAATAAATCCCTGGGTAATAATGGTTTGTTTATCAGTATGCTGTGCAAGGATTGCCGTCAGTTTTTCTTCAATCGTATCCAGTTCCGGCTCATTATCCGCATCAATGCGCATAAATTCAAGAGCAGGAAGCAAGACAGCATTATCTCCTTTTTCTTCCAGATATCCCTGAAAAAGTTGTGTACTCAGTAATTCTCCTTCGGCAACAATTTCTTTTTCCTGTTTGGAAGAAAACGGCTTAATGCTTACCAAAGAACGGATAAATCCAAATTCATTATCAATGATTTCCTGGCCCTTCGCAAGACCTGATCCGGTTGCATAAAGCTCTTTAATAAATGCATCATAATGTGCTTTCAAATCATCAATCTGCTTTGAAGCTGCAGCATCTTCATTAGCCTTAGCTGCTTCTCCGATAGCAATAAGTGCATTGGTAGAACCCGACAAAGCAGATAAGACTACAATTTTCCGACTTGGATCCGTTAAAAGAAGTTCACGGATTGAATGCATACGTTCAGGTTTTCCAACCGAAGTGCCACCAAATTTCCAGACTTGCATAAAAATATTATTGATAAATTTTGATTACTTATTTTTAGATCAGGGATTGTCATTTTTAACTACCCTTGACTACTTTCTGATTTTACTTCAATATCATGTCTTTCAGTCCTACCATCTTGATGGCTGTCATAGCAGCTTCGTCGCCTTTGTTGCCGTGAACTCCACCTGCGCGGTCGATTGCCTGTTCCATTGTATTTGGAGTAAGCACACCGAAGATTACGGGTTTATTATTTTTTATGCTGATGTTTGTGATTCCCTGTGCAACCGCGTGATTGATATAATCGTTATGTTTCGTTTCTCCCTGAATGACTACACCTAAAGCAATAACGGCATCAATATCTTCACGCTGTGCATACCAGTGAGCACCTAATGTAAGCTCAAAGCTTCCCGGCACATTTCCGCGCTCGATGTTGTCTGCCGAGGCGCCGTATTTCAAAAGTGTTTCATAAGCACCTTCGAAAAGCTTTTCTGTAACTTCACTATTCCATTCAGCTACCACAATAGCAAATTTTTTAGTACTGATATCCGGAAGACCTTCGGTATTGAATACGCTTAAATTTTTATCTGCACTTGACATATAAGTACTTAATTTAGGATAAATGGATATGTTAAATATAACAGGATGATCTATTTCAGATTATCATAAGACTTAAAAACAAAAAAAGGATAAAACCGTTATCGGCTTTATCCTTTTTGGAACAATAATGTATTACCATTTATTTGCCGACTTGTCCCTCTAATAATCCCATGTATTTCTTCGCGTTTACAACTTCCGACGAAAGAGGGAATTCTTCGATGACACGTTTATACGTAGCAACAGCATCAGCAGGCTGATTAGCCTTTTCCTGAGCAATTGCAAGCTTCATTAAATAAACAGGTGTAAAATATTCGTTTTTCTCGTTATCTGCTGCTTTCTTGTAATAAGAAATAGCTTCGGCAGGTTGATTTTTTTCAAGATATGCATCTCCAATTAAAGACTGAGCGCGTGCATGTACCAAAAGATCAGAAGAACTGAAAGATTCAAGATGACTGATCGCATCATCGTATTTGCCTTGTTTAAGCAAAGCTACCCCTGCGTAAAAGTTAGCAAGATTAGCGGCATCCGTACCTTTATAGTCGTCAGCAATAGATAAAAGACCTTCATTTCCTCCGCTTCCGTTCAGCGCTTTTGACAAAGAATCAGCTTCAAAATCATAAACAACAGAAGAAAGTGCATTTTGCGCTGTTCCTTCCTGTCCGTCTATATAAAAACGATATCCGGCAAATGCAACCACCGCTACAAGGATCGCTGCGCCTATACCCATTAGTACATTACGATTTTTAAGGAAAAAAACCTCAGCTTTATTGATCTGTCCGGCCAATGCTTCCGGCTTTTCAATAATTTCAAACCCGGACTCGTCCGTATTTTTCTTGCTCATGTCAATTAATTCGTATTTTGGAGTGCAAAGTTATGAAAACTTATTTAAGTCAAAACACTTCTCGCACAATTCTTTACAGGGCGTTCGGATTGTTCTTTCTTATTATATTAACTTTTTGTTTGAAATTTTATTATTTAACCACAATTTTTCTTCAAAAAGAAAGTTGAAAAATATTTTTCAAACAAAAATAAAACTGCGTAATGCATACATTTTCAGTAACATTACGCAGTTGAATCTTATATCAGACAGCAATTTCTAGCTATATAGCGGATATTGTTCCATCCAGTTATTAATCTCCTGTTTCACGGAAGCAATTTTGGAATCCTGGTCATGATTAATCAATACGGTATCGATCAGATCTACAATACGCTCCATATCTGTTTCGACCAAACCACGTGAAGTCATAGCAGCAGTTCCAACGCGCATGCCCGACGTTACCATCGGAGATTTGTCGTCAAAAGGAACCATATTTTTGTTAATCGTGATATCAGCCTTAATCAAAGTATTTTCGGCCAACCTTCCTGTCATACCTGATTCCTGTCCGTTCTTTGTACGTAAATCAATCAACATCAGGTGATTATCAGTACCACCGGAAATGATCTGATATCCTTTTTCTACAAATGCTTTAGCCATGGCCTGCGCATTTTTAGCAACCTGCACCGCATAGTTGTAATATCCTTCGCTAAGCGCTTCACCAAAAGCAACGGCTTTTGCAGCAATAATATGTTCTAACGGTCCACCCTGTGTTCCAGGGAAAACACCTGAATCCAATAAAGATGACATCGTACGAATTTGTCCTTTTTGTGTTGTGATACCAAAAGGATTTTCAAAATCGTCACGCATCATAATTACACCTCCCCGGGGACCACGCAAGGTTTTATGCGTTGTTGTTGTAACAATATGGCAATGTCCCATCGGGTCATTCAGCAAACCTTTTGCAATTAATGCAGCCGGGTGAGAAATATCAGCTAAAAGAATAGCACCGATCTGATCGGCAATGTTACGTAGCCTTTCGTAATCCCAGTCACGGCTATAAGCAGATGCTCCGCAGATTAATAGCTTCGGACGTTCCTTTAAAGCCGTTTCTTCAACTTTGTCCCAATCAATAAGACCTGTTTCACGTTCAACCCCGTAAAATACAGGCTGGAAATATTTACCGGAAATATTTACAGGAGATCCGTGTGAAAGGTGACCGCCATGTGCAAGATTGAAACCCATGATTTTATCACCAGGATTCAGACAGGCCACAAAAACAGCCATATTTGCCTGAGCACCGGAATGAGGCTGAACATTGGCCCAGGTTGCACCGAATAATTCTTTTAAACGGTCAATAGCAATTTGTTCCACTTGATCAACTACTTCACAGCCACCGTAGTAACGTTTTCCCGGAAGTCCTTCAGCATATTTATTGGTAAGTACACTTCCTGATGCTTCCATCACTTGCTGTGATGTAAAATTTTCGGAAGCAATCAGCTCAATACCTGATTCCTGACGGTATTTTTCCTTATTTATTAAGTCAAAAATTTGGGTATCACGTACGACGCTTGTGAGTGTAGACATGGGATTTCTCTTGAAATGATGTGATGTTTTTTAACAAGCAACAAAAATACAATAGATTATTTGGTAATGAAATTTTCATGCAGACTTTATAATCAATTCTTCATAAAAGACATGCGTGTACGAGCACTCTAATACGTTAGCTTTAAGTTATTTTTTAAATTTTTTTAATAATATTCACTTTGTATTGTAATTTTGCAGAGGAAATTTATATCATTACCTTATGTTGAGATTATATTTCGACCGGAATGGTATCAATTTACTTTCTATCAGTAATATCATAGATCAATTGTCCTTTTTTGTTACTAAACTCTTGATTAAAATCACATTTAATTAAACACATGGACCAACAATCTCTCAACCCGGAAACAATTTTAATGCAGGCGGCGGACAACGCACTCTCAGGTGAAAGTGTAGGACAACCTATTACATACGAAAAAATACCAACCCAGATTTTTGCTGATTCAAAAGATGCTTCTAATGCCGTGGCGCAGGAAATTGCTGATTTGATTCGTCAGAAACAGAAAGAAGGTAAAAATTGTGTACTGGGCCTTGCAACAGGGTCTTCTCCCAAAACTGTTTATGCCCGCCTGGTTAAGATGCACAGGGAAGAAGGCCTAAGCTTTAAAAATGTTATTTCATTCAATCTGGATGAATATTATCAGATGGAGCCGGATTCTATTCATAGCTATCACCGGTTTATGAAAGAACAATTGTTTGATCATGTTGATATTCCTAAGGAAAATTATTTCCTGCCGGATGGTACGATTCCGGTAGCAATGGTTCGTGATTATTGCACTACTTACGAAAATAAAATAAGTGCGGTTGGCGGGCTAGATTTTCAACTTTTAGGTATTGGAGGAAACGGACATATTGGTTTTAATGAGCCGGGTTCTCTAATCAATGCACGTACAAGACTAATCACACTGGATCACTCGACACGTGCTGCTGCAGCTATGGAGTTTAGCGGTTTGCATAAAGTACCGCGTAAAGCAATAACACTGGGGGTTGCACCTATTTTAAGTGCACGACGTATTGTTTTACTTGCCTGGGGCGAACGCAAAGCGGCGGTGATCCGTGGTGCTGTGGAAGGCCCGGTTACAGAACGTAATCCTGCATCTTATCTTCAGGCACATCCGAATGTTGCTTTTATTTTAGATGAAAGCGCAGCTACTGAACTGACACGTGTAAAAACACCATGGGCTGTTGATTCGGTTGTTTGGGATAATAAAATGATTAAAAAGGCTGTGACCCATTTATCGCAAAGCCTTAATAAACCTATCCTGAAACTTACAGACAAAGATTATAACGACAATGGTATGAGTGATTTGCTGGCACAATATGGTGCTGGTTATGAGATCAATATCAATGTTTTCAATCAATTGCAGCATACGATTACAGGCTGGCCAGGTGGAAAACCAAATGCAGATGATACGAACCGCCCGGAACGTGCGCAGCCTGCTAAAAAACGTGTGCTCATTTTCAGCCCGCATCCGGATGATGATATTATATCCATGGGTGGGACTTTCCAGCGTTTGGTGGATCAGGGACATGAGGTTCATGTAGCCTATCAGACTTCCGGAAATATTGCCGTAGCAGATGATGAAGCACTTCGTTTTATTGATTTCGTTGTTGATTTCAATAAAGAATTTGGTATTAGCAGTCCTGAAGCAACCAAGATATTTACAGATGCCAAGGAGTTTTTAAAACATACGAAAGACAGTGAAATTGACACTCCTGAAATCCGTCATGTAAAAGGAACCTTGCGTCGTGGAGAAGCAAAAGCAACCTGTCGTTTTGTAGGTATACCCGTTGAAAATGCTCATTTCCTGAATATGCCGTTTTATGAAACCGGTACCGTGCAGAAAAATCCGATTGGAGAACAGGATATTAAAATCATTGAAAATATCATTGAAGAAATCAAGCCTCATCAAATCTACGCAGCGGGTGACTTTGCAGATCCACACGGAACGCATAAAGTATGCTGGGATGCCATTGAAGCAGCATTGGGCCGTTCAAAACATAAGAACTTTATGAAGGACTGCTGGGTTTGGTTGTACCGTGGTGCCTGGGCCGAATGGGATATTTATGAAATTGAAATGGCAGTACCCATGAGTCCTGACCAGGTTTTGAAAAAACGTCAGGGGATTTTCAAACACCAGTCACAAAAAGATGGCGTTGTATTTCAGGGAGATGATTCACGAGAATTCTGGCAGCGTGCAGAAGAACGTAATCAGGGAACGGCCAAGTTGTATGATAATTTAGGTCTGGCAGAATACGAAGCAATGGAAGCATTTGTCCGCTGGAAATTCTAAACAATTTTAATAAAAAAGAAACGAGCTGTAATCAATTACAGCTCGTTTCTTTTTTACCAGATAATATTTATAATAAAATGACTAAGAAGTTGTAGTGTGTTTTATGTTTCATACGGCGACAATATGAAATCTGTTTAATAAAGCTGTTTTTTACAGCTCCATATCAATCCACATGCGCTGAGCCATTTTCTCAACCATGCTCATTACTCCCTGTACTGCTCCAAAAATAATACAGAGGGGCAATATCACCGGTAAAAAGATAAGCCATTGTAAGGCCATCGTGAAATTAAACTTTTTAAAAATGGGTGCCTTCATAGGATAAGGAATTATTTGCAGGTCAGCTATTCGTTCACAAATTAACTATAATTTACTAATTATCATCATAAAGATAAAAATTTAACGCTGTTTACTCTTAATAATTTCAATAAATAATATAATTATTTTGACTGATTTTGTCTGGAAAGTATTTCAGCGTTTTTCTCTGCCTATGGAAATAACCATTGGTCTAGAAAAAAATTTGTTTATTTGTTATAGTAAAGCAAACCTACATCATTAAAATATGGCGTCTTCCGACATCATTCAATTATTACCCGATTCCATAGCTAATCAGATTGCTGCCGGAGAAGTAGTTCAGCGTCCTGCATCAGTTGTAAAAGAACTTTTGGAGAATGCCATAGATGCTAAAGCAGGTAATATTCAGGTTATTTTACGGGAAGCAGGCAGAACACTAATTCAGATTATTGATGACGGAATGGGTATGTCTGAAACAGACGCCAGAATGTCTTTTGAGCGGCATGCGACTTCAAAGATCCGTCAGTCAGAAGATTTGTTCCGTATTCGTACGATGGGCTTCAGAGGTGAGGCCTTAGCCTCAATTGCAGCGATTGCACAAGTAGAGATGCGTACACGGCAGGCTGACAGCGAACTGGGCACATTGATAAAAATTGAAGGTTCTGAAATAAAAGCACAGGAATCTGTTGCCTGCCTGAAGGGTACTAGTCTTTGTGTTAAAAATCTTTTTTATAATGTACCTGCAAGACGGAATTTCCTGAAATCAAATTCAGTAGAAATGCGTCACATTCTGGATGAATTTCAAAGAATTGCACTGGCACATCCGGAAGTCGGATTTTCTTTGCATCATAATGATACTGAAGTTTTTAATCTTCTTCCGGGAAAACTGGTTCGCCGGATTATCGATATTTACGGCCGTAACTATCGTGAGCAATTAGCTTTCTGTCAGGAAGATACCTCTTACATCAGTGTAAGAGGCTATATTGGAAAACCTGAATTTGCAAGGAAAACAAGGGGTGAACAGTTCTTTTTTGTGAATGACCGGTATATCAAGCATAACTACATGCACCATGCCGTAACGAGCGCTTTTGATGGTACGATTGCCGAAGGTAGTCACCCGTTTTATGTTCTGTTTATAGAAATTGATCCGGCTCATATTGATATTAATATCCATCCGACAAAGACAGAAATTAAATTTGATGACGAACGTTCCGTTTATGCGATCATCATGGCCGCAGTTAAAAAAGCCGTTGGTGTTTACAATCTTTCACAATCAATCGATTTTGAAGATAATATAAATTTTCTGAATCCTTCTCCGGTTGACCAGAACCATGATAGCATACCGCGTACCGTTATGCCCGACTGGGCAGCGCAGTCAAGGCATGCCGAGAATGGCCCTTCCAAGACGAATCTTACCAACTGGAATAAACTCTTTGAAGGTTTACAAAATACAGACGACAGAAGCAGGGAGTTAGCTGCTTTTGAAATGAACTCTACCACTGTATCGCGGCCAACTTCTTATCAGGAACAACCCATGACAGTAGCAAGTAAGGTAAACCGGATGGCATCAGAAGTTATTTCTGCGCCGGAAAGTGATGCTATGCTATTTCAGCTTCATAACCGTTACATTCTTTCACAAGTGAAAGACGGAATTATGTTGATTGATCAGAAGGCAGCTTACGAACGCATTTTGTATGAGCGATACCGTAAAATGCTAACCAACCGGAATGGCGCCTGTCAGCAGCTTTTATTTCCAAAAACAATCCGTCTGACACATTCTGATATGCAACTGGTCAATGAAACGAAAAAGGAAATCCGCAGCCTTGGTTTTGAATTTGATGAATTTGGAGCAAACGAATTAATTATCCGCGGTATTCCTGCAGATTTGCCGGAAGAAAGCGAGCAGGACCTTTTTGAAGAACTTGTCGAACAGCTGAAACAGAGTTATTCTGATTTGAAACTTAATAAACCGGAAAGTCTATCACGCGCTTTGGCCCGCAGATTTTCGGTACGTTACGCGGTAAAATTATCTTTACTTGAAATCCATACTTTGCTTGACCAGCTTTTTGCCTCAACAGATCCAAACAGAACACCAAGCGGCGAAGCAATTATCGTATTATTGACGATGGATAAGTTAAATAGTATCTTTAAAGGGTAAGGAAACGAAAACAATTTTTAAAGAGTTATAGATTACAAACTTTTGATTTAATAGGAATGTTACAAATAACGCCGACGGTTAAAAACTTACTGATACTGAATGTTCTGTTTTTTATTGTTGATGCCTATATTTTACCCCTCAGCAACAGATTTGCACTAATGCCGATTTTGTCGCCGAATTTTATGCCTTACCAATTTGTATCCTATATGTTTTTACATGGAGGGTTTGGGCATTTGTTTAGTAACATGTTCGGTTTATTCATGTTTGGTCCGTTACTGGAAAGGATGTGGGGACCTAAGAAATTTTTGTTCTTTTACTTTTTTACAGGTGTTGGGGCCGGGCTTCTTTTCTCTGCCATCGGGTACTACGAAAATACACAACTGCTTAAAGCTGTGCAAGTTTATGTACAATATCCAACGCCTGACGGACTTGTAGATTTTATGAGCCACCATGCAAAAGGTTTTTATCAGGCAAATCTTGAATTTTTAAATAAGTTTGAAGAAAATCCAACCAATCCTTCGTACATTCAAGACAGTGTTAATTTCGTTAAACAACTTTATCAAGCGCAAGTAAATACACCAATGGTTGGCGCATCCGGTGCAGTGTTCGGGATTTTAATGGCATTTGGATTATTATTTCCAAACACTGAGTTATTTATGCTTTTCATTCCTTTCCCGATTAAAGCTAAATACTTTGTGACTTTTTACGGTTTATACGAATTGTATTCAGGAATACAAAATGCACAATCTGACAACGTTGCACATTTTGCCCATGTGGGAGGAATGCTATTTGCCTATATATTGTTGCGTTACTGGGGCACACAAAAAACAAATTTTTATTGAAAGAAGACGATGAGCAATATTGTTGACGACATTAAGAGAGAATTTGAAAAATCGGAAAATTCGCTCGTAAAAATTATTTTAATTAATACGGCCGTTTTTTTGGTATTGCTATTGGTAAAAATTGTTTTTACACTTAGTCAGTCATCCAATATATATAGCTGGATTATTGATATGCTTGAGCTTCCGGCTTCTCCCCAGGAGTTTATTCGAAAGCCATGGACACTTATTACTTACTTCTTCACACATGAGGATATTTTCCATATCCTTTTTAACATGTTATTCCTATATTGGTTTGGAAAATTGATTGATGAATATCTGGGGGCAAAGCGTGTCGTTGCACTTTATTTTTTAGGTGGAATTACCGGAGGGCTGATTTATATGTTGATTTACAATCTCCTTCCCTTTTTTCAGCCTCAACTTGAAACTTCAACGATGTTAGGTGCTTCCGCTGCTGCTTTTTCAGTAGCTGTAGGCGCTTCTACACTCCTTCCTAATTATACCTTCAATCTGATCTTCCTAGGACCTGTACGAATTAAGTTTATAGCACTTTTTTACATTATACTTTCTCTTGCCCAAACAGTTGGCCCTAACGCCGGAGGAAATCTGGCGCATTTAGGTGGTGCATTGGTTGGTTATATATTTATCAAACTGTTGCAAAATGGTACCGACCTGGGTAAACCTGTCTACGCTATTATGAATGGATGGACAGGCCTTTTTAGAAGACGTCCTTCTATGCAGGTTACTTACCGTGAGAAACAGGTGTACAGAAGTACAAGTGTATATTCTTCTTCCTCGGCTTCATCCACCATCGAAATGCCTGATCAGCATGAAATTGATTCTATTCTTGATAAAATTTCGAAATCAGGTTATGAGAGTCTTACAAAGGAAGAAAAGCAAAAGCTGTTTAAGGCCAGTCAGCAAAAATAAAAAGCATAGTCACCATCTTTTGCTTAATTTTGTATGTTTTTATATTAAGGCCAATTATTAAATCTGATTTTCAATAGCTTTCTATATGCTAATTACACCAGGAAAACTACTTGCTAAGATTGATTCTCCCGAGGATTTAAGAAAGCTGGACCGTTCGCAACTTCCACAGGTTTGTAACGAATTGCGTCAGTTTATTATAGATAATGTTTCTGTTTACGGAGGTCATTTTGGTGCAAGCCTGGGTGTTGTTGAATTATCTGTAGCTCTTCATTACGTTTTTAATACGCCGGATGACCAGCTTGTATGGGATGTAGGGCATCAGGCTTATGGACATAAAATACTAACAGGCAGGCGGGATAATTTTCATTCCAATCGTACTTACGGCGGACTTTCCGGTTTTCCCAAACGTAAAGAAAGTATTTATGATGCTTTTGGCGTAGGGCATTCTTCTACCTCTATTTCCTCAGCTTTGGGCATGGCTGTAGCCTCTGCACTTCAGAATCATCACGATCGTCAGCATATTGCTATCATTGGAGATGGTGCTATGACTGCAGGTTTAGCATTTGAGGGAATGAACCATGCAGGCGCAACCGATTCTAATTTACTGATTATACTGAATGATAACTGCATGGCAATTGATGCCAATGTAGGTGCTTTGAAAGAATATTTGACTGATATTACAACCTCTCATACGTATAATAAGCTAAGAGACGAAGTTTGGAATATGCTTGGTAAAATGAGCAATTTCGGAAAAAGCGCACAAGAAGTTGTTTCAAAAGTAGAAACAATGATGAAAACAGCTATTCTTCGTCAGAGTAATCTCTTTGAATCACTTGGTTTACGCTATTTTGGGCCTATTGACGGTAATGATATTGGCCATTTGACAGAAGTCTTGAATGATCTTAAAAGCATTCCGGGTCCTAAAATCCTGCATTGTCTTACAGTAAAAGGTAAAGGATATGGGCCTGCTGAAAAAGATCAAACAAAGTGGCATGCACCGGGTGTCTTTGATAAAATTACAGGAGTAATCAAGAAAAAAGAATACGATACACCGCAACCTCCCAAATATCAGGATGTTTTTGGAAAAACTTTACTTGAACTAGCAGAACAAAATACTAAGATTGTAGGTGTAACGCCTGCCATGCCATCAGGATCTTCGATGAACATTATGATGGAGGCAATGCCTGCCAGAGCTTTTGATGTCGGTATAGCAGAACAGCATGCAGTGACTTTCTCTGCTGGTATGGCTACGCGTGGAGAAATTGTATTTTGTAATATATATTCTACTTTCATGCAGCGCTCTTATGATCAGGTCGTTCATGATGTCTGTATGCAGGAGTTGCCTGTCATATTCTGCTTGGATCGTGCTGGTTTAGTAGGTGCAGACGGACCTACGCATCATGGTGCTTATGATATAGCATTTATGAGATGCGTGCCTAATATGATTGTTTCTTCTCCTATGAATGAGCAGGAGCTGAGAAATCTTATGTACACAGCACAACTGGACACTATTCAAAAAGGAACACAGGCTTTTACAATAAGATATCCAAGAGGAAATGGCGTAATGCCTCAGTGGCAAACTCCTTTTGAAGAGATAAAGATTGGAAAAGGCAGAAAAGTAAAAAGCGGAAGTGATATTGCTATATTAACATTAGGTCCGGTTGGTAATTATGCAGTAGAGGCTTGTCAAATATTATCTAAGGAAGGTATAGAAGCTGCACATTATGATATGCGTTTTGTTAAACCACTTGATGAAAATATGCTTCATGAAATATTCCTCAAATTCGATCGGGTGATTACAATTGAAGATGGTTGCCTTCAAGGTGGATTTGGTAGCGCTGTGCTTGAATTTATGGTGGATAAAGGGTATCATTCTCGTATAAAGCGGCTTGGAATACCTGATTCCCTCGTTGAGCATGGTGAACCTGCTGAATTACATCATGAATGCGGGTTTGATACCGATGGTATAATTAATATGGCCCGTTCATTAATGCATAAAGGCGCAACTGTCAGTTTCTAATTACGGCAAATCCATTCTGCAAAATACGCACACCTAAGCGTTAAATTAATCTTTTTTAACTAAGTAAATTTATTGATGTTAATAATATAAGAGGCGAATTATTTGAAATTCAAAATGTTATTATGATGGATAATGAATAAAAAATAAGATTCTGAAAAACTATATTAGACTTAAAATTTCCCTCTCCGTCTATGCAATGGAAGCAAGTTTGTTATTGAGACCGTCGTACGCTTCTAAAATCTTCCTACCAGATTCTGTAAGCTCAGTTCCCCCACCTCTTCTACCACCCTTTTTCGCTACAACATACGGTTCCTTCGCTTTAGAATTCATATCATCCACCATAGCCCAGGCTTTTTTGTAGGACATTCCCATGGCTTTAGCAGCATTTGCAATGGATCTGGACTTTCAATGGGCTTAAGCAGTTGGGCGCGGCCCAGACCGAAAAACTTATTTCCATCCAGATAAATCCAATATCTTACCCGTAATTCCTTTATAAACTCCATTTATCAAAATTAATGTAAACCTATTAACTTTCGCAAGTTACTATAGTCATGGCAATTTTATGATAGAAGTATTAGAGATGCATGGATTGACTTATGCATTGCCCCATAGTTCTCTTACCCACCTAGAGTCTGTCCATAATATCCTCTGGCTGCATTACGCTCGATTCAAAAATGCTCATTTCTAAGGATAAACTCCGTTTTTTGAACCTTCACTAGCCTTGCCCGAGAACATTCTTACTCAGACTCTGGACTAAAAAGACAGGCACTACCTAGTTAAAGACCTAAATTTCTCAGCATTAATCGTCTTTAAACACCTACTAAAGGTGGCACTGGTTGTACCGAGATAGGTGGCGATATATTGGTCGGGAATTCTTCTAAAAACCGACGACGGGTGGTTTATATAATATTCAATTCTTTCTTCAACTGACAAGTACTTAAAAATTTTAACCTTGTCAGTAAAGTTTATTAAATGCTGCTCAAGAAGTTTAACAGCTAATGCTGACATATGAATGTCCTCCTCGACAAGCCTACGGTAAGCATCATAGGAAATTGAATACACAGTTGTATCCTCCAGCGTTTCCAGTACTTCACTTGATATTGTTTGCAAAAAAAAGCTTTCTGCTATACAAACAATATCGCCATCTGAGACAAGAATCGATGTTATATCTTCTGATCCTCTGAGATATAACTTCTCATCACACCTTTTTCTATCAGATATAAACAAGGGCTCACCTGTCCCAGATCTACAAGAACTCTTCCTTTAGGAATAGTAAACGATTTAAAATTCTGTTGGATCCGTTCCTTCAAATCAGGGTTCAATGCCAACTTAGCCGCTTCCAAAAGTTTCTGCAGATGTCTCAGGGTTTTCATCAATAGATTTCTTAAATGAGGTGAGTTGTCATACAACAATCCAAATTGTTGTCGTAGAACAACCCGAATTCTTGTCGTACGACAAGGTAAGAATTTATAGGATATATTTTACTTTGCATAGAACAAATTTAATACTCACCTAAAAAGATTTAATCATAAAAAACCAGATCCCGCTGGGTCGTAAAAGACTACTTTGCCGAAATTTTCTCCGCAACTACACTTGTCTATTTCTTCTGATTTCGCTTTGTGCATCCTGCGATAAAGCCGTTTTTCTGGATAGTTCAAATGAAAAAACCAGTTCAGCAAGATTAGGTGCGGAAGCGCTGTTTTCCACCAGCTATGAGATTGAAGAATTTACAGCAGTTCAAATCTTTCTAAACTCGCGGACAATTCAAAACAGAGGCCATTTCTTGAAATAGCTGCGCAGCCAAGACTCAACAGGCAGTCGGTTGACTTTAAATTGTTTGCGGATAGAAATTATGAAATTGTAACCACGCAGTTGGATCCTACCAGATTAGAGTTGCTCCCCTCCTCCTTGCGAAACAAAAAACCGGAATCGGTATTGTCCTATAAAAGTGTCGTATCAAATGGAATAGCGCACTTCTACGATAAAAACGGAAAAGAAACGGGGCAGACACAACTAAAATTAACAAAATTTTCAACACTGGCCGAGAAGATCCTAAGGTCAGCTCAAACCAATGAAAGTCAAATTGCTAATGAAATAATGGGCCATCCATTGATTAATGAGGCATACGTACTGGGCCTTGCAAAGGAAAAAAATGCATTAGTAAAACAGCAGGGCCGGGTAACACAAATCAAGTTTGATCTAATGCAGTTCGCGCTGGAAACAAATGATAATGCAGAGAACCTGGATAAATATTCAGTTCAATTCTACGATTTTAAGAAAAAAAGGCTTTTGGGTGAATCACTCTACGATAAAAATGGAGATAAACTTTTGTTTCGATCAACCTCCTTTTATACTCCAGAGCAGGAAGGCAACCAGGTAGAAAAAGTCTTTTCAGAAACATTTCATGAAGACCCCAAGACCGGAGTCAAATCGCGGACGATAAAACAGACTTATTACAATAATGTAAAAGCCAGCATTAAGATTTAAACTTAAATTTTAGCTCAGATATGAAATCGACAGTTACAATTCCACAGTTGTTTACCATCATCATCGGCTTTATGGTCGTACCTGATATTTCCTGCAGTGCTCAAAGCCATGGTGTTGATTGGGTTCACGGTTTAGGAGGAAATAATACTTCCCTGCAACAAGTCGCAACATTTTACGAAAGCTCCAGACCTATACTAACGCCAACCAGGCTAAGCTACCCAACTGGCGATGGCATTACTTCCATGGCAAACATGGTGCGATGGAATACAGGTGGGGCCGGTCGCATTGGTATAGGACATAGCATGGGCGGAACTGCCATTCGCCAAACAACGCTTTGGAATAATACTCAATGGAGCGGAGTTGTTACACTTGGATCTCCTTTAAGAGGCGCTACCATTGCAGCTTCCGGCGTAAATGGTACAAATGCAGCCTTCGTAGATAATGGAATGAACAGGATGATGGCAGGTCCTGGAGTTGGTGCAGGTTCGGCACCTCCAATTTATCCCGGTTTAGGACTTCAGTTAAAACCTGCAAGTATACTCGGCGAACTTTTTTCTAAATGGTTAGCTGGTATAATTAATGACAAGTTAATGAGTAAGTTTGGGCTAACTGGTCAAACAGCTTCTGATCTTGCTCCTGGCAATACCTATCAAAATGATGTTGTAAATCAGAATGTGGATTTTCCAAAGATATTTGTTTGGGGAAATGAATCTTACCCCGTCCTGTGGCGCCTGGTAGGTACGTACGCCGGAGAGAACACTACTGATGATGAAGGTTAAACATTGCCTCTGATGTTGCCAATATCTATAATACGATTTCTAATGGTGAGGAAGCCATGAGTTGGATCAATATCGGTGCACATGGCTTTCATCAGTGGCGCAAAGGCAAATGGGAAGAAGGACGAAACTTGGCGAACACTGATTCCAACGTGGGATGGCAAACGGTAATAGGCGCGCAGTGGACTGAAACGGTCATGGGTACATATTGGGAAAACACGTGTTCAGAAGAACACTATTACAATTATTGTGATCAGCAATCGGATCCTGAATTGTGCCGCTCGTATTGTATAATTACCTATCCGGTAGCGTGGACCGTTTATCATGAAACACCTAGCGATGGTGTAGTGACATCGCAGTCCGCCCAAAATCAAGGTGGTGCATGGCAGAGGTTCCCCCGTGAAGCGCAAAACATTAATCATGGGGAACTCAAAAGAATCGATAGGGTGCAGCCCACGATGAACTGGGTTCTGGATGGTGGCAATAACCCGACTGTATTTAGAATCTCTTATTAAAAATATATGAAAAACTGGTTTAAAATTTTTATCATCTTTTCTGGATTGTTTTCCTGCAATCCAGAAAAGATCACCAGTCAAAATGATAAGGACGGCGTGATCACAAGCCTTCCCTACAAATGGAAATCAAGAATTTCAGACGGTGTGCTGGGCTATGGTCTTTATCACGGCTATGTGATCAATAACATGGGGGTACTTTGCCTATACATGCGAAAATCCACCGATCCGAAGATTTATGGTGAATTTTATCTTGAACTTAAAGACATAAACAGCGGAAAGAATATTTGGGTCTGGGACGAATTCTATGACAAGACTTTGAAAAGAACCCTAAACCGAAGTATTGTTACTTTTGAAAATAAAATGATTGTTCATGACGTGTTAGCTGATTATTGTATTGATACGGCGACCGGAAAAACAGTCTGGAAAAAACAGCGAGAATATGGCTCAGCAGCTGAACTAAACAGCATTGAGGGGAGATTTTTCATATCTGGTCTTTCACCGGAGTCCAAGGCTCAAAAAAAAGTAGATGACAGTATATTTGAAGGTGACTTTAACACCGGAGAAATTTCAGAAATTGTAAAACCTGCCTACGATGTTAGCAACGCCCAGACAAATCAGGAAAGAACCTATATCGGAAGTATATACAGGCATTTATCCTATAAAAGCGCTAATGAAAATATGCTCCTTGTTCCATTCGATGAAATCGGTACAGCTGGAAAATACAATAGTAATCGCAGTTTTTTCGGACTATATAATCTCAACAAAAAGGAGTGGGCTTACAAGAGGGCTCCCCTTAGTCTTGAAGAAGATGGTTCAACGCCAAGTCTGATGCCCATCATAAAATCAGACAAAGTCTATTTGACCTCCCTGAACTCAGTCGGATGTTTTGATCTGACAACAGGAAATCGAATTTGGCAATACCGTTTGAGTCAGAACCAGATGACAGCACTTGACATGGTGCTGGAAGATAACAAAATCGTAGTCAATGGTACAGATGGAACTATCTACTGTATGAACGCTTCAACCGGCGCAGTATTATGGTCCTCTCCATCAAGTGCTATGTCAAGCGATCTGTTCTACCAGGATGGTATCATTTATGGTATCAGAGGAACCACCCTAAGGGCAATGGACATTCAGTCAGGAAAATTGCTGTGGGATATGCCCTCGCTGGACAGCAAAGTAGAAAACCGGAGTGATTCCTGGTACGGAGGTTTTGTAACGGGTGTCAAGGGGAAAGAAGGTAAAAAGGGTAAAATTTATGCAACTACGAATTTGAATCTGTATTGTTTTGAGGCAGTCAATTAAACAAACTAACCTGAGTGTATACATATTTTAAAATTGGGCATTAGCAAGAAGACATTTATCGTCGGTTCTGAGCCAAGCTACGCTGGCTAGGCGCACCCGGTTTAGGCAGCCCGCTTAAGTTCTCTCTGTCCGGGCCGGTCTGGCAGGCGAGTAGGAAGAAAAGAGGTAAACACAAACAAAAAAATCCCATCTTTTATGAAGATGGGATTAGTGTAATGTTATTGTGGCGGCTACCTACTTTACCAGGTTTGACCCAAGTATCATCGGCGGTTCCGGGCTTAACTTCTCTGTTCGGG